>Ga0181517_10000076_pt1 | contig 125528 bp, 94 predicted proteins | sample PEATcosm2014_Bin_31_FD_119748 | JGI IMG/M metagenome (GOLD analysis project Ga0181517, IMG submission 119748) | Peatland microbial communities from MTU Mesocosm Facility, Houghton, MI, USA - PEATcosm2014_Bin01_30_metaG | ecosystem: Environmental > Terrestrial > Soil > Wetlands > Peat | place...
GATGCACTTGGCTTTCGCCAGGTTTTGTGTTGAGTTATGTCCGTGGGTATTGGTGTTGGTTTGTGTTTTCATACAACCTAGGTGTAGCGCCGTTTCGCTCACCCGCCAATACCCATGCCATCTGATTTCTTTCGCCCCTTCAGGACTCCGGCTCGCGGAGAAGCTCGCCCCACCAAACTTGTTATCATCCGCGTGTTTCTGTAACCAAATCCCTGAAAACCGTCCGTTTGGGGCCGTTGGGCCGGTGGCTGATGCGATAATCCAACCGGCAGACGCCATCCGGCAATTGTCGGTGGTCAAAAGTCAACAGCACACGGTCATCCGGCAACCGGCAGCGGTCATTTCCCGACCGGCGGAAGCCATTTTCCAACCGGCAGAGGCGATTTTTTGACCGGCCAATCCGGTCCGGCAGCCGGCGGGCAGGCAGGTTTTCTTCGCGCTTCCCATTGTGGCAGCCGCGCGGTTAAATTCCCGCGTGCCAATTTCGCAAATCCAAACTGTCCAGTCGCTCGACGTGCCGGAGCTGGCGCTGTATCGAACCCTCCGGCGCATCGAGGAGCACGAGCGCGCCGGCGTGCTGGTGGCCGCAAATGCCAAGGTGATCAAACGCCTGCTCGCGAGCCGGTTCACCGTCGTCTCCGCGCTGGTCACGCCCGCGTGGCTGGAAAAGCTTGAACCGCAACTGCGCGCGCGGCCGGAGGAAATTCATGTCTTCGTCGCCGAGCGGCCGTTGCTGGAAACCATCACCGGCTACCAGATGCACCAGGGCGCGCTGGCCGTGGCGAAGATTCCGCCGCAGCCGGATTTTGAAACGCTGCTGAACAATTCCCGGCGTCCGCTGCTGCTGGCCGCCGTGGAGGGCATTGCCAGCGCGGAAAATCTGGGCGCGGTGGTGCGGAGCTGCGCGGCGTTCGGGGTGCATTTTCTGGTCGTGGGCGAGACGTGCGGCAGCCCGTTCCAGCGCCGGGCGGTTTCCGGTTCGATGGGCGCCATTTTCGAGCAGCCGGTGGCGCGGGTGGAGAATCTGGCGGCGGCGCTGACGGCGCTGCGCGCGCGCGGCGTGCGCTGTCTGGCGGCACACCCCCGGCCCGAGGCAAAAAACCTGACCGCCGTGGATTTGCGCGGGGACTGCTGCCTGCTGTTCGGCGCGGAAGGGCCGGGCCTCACGCCGTCCGCGCTGGCGGCGTGCGACGACATGGTGGAAATTCCGATGCCGTCCCACATGAATTCATTGAACGTGGCCGTCGCCACGGGCGTGTTCCTTTACGAGGCGACCCGGCAGCGGAGGGGAAAGGCTGAAGTCATTTCTGAAATCCGCGTCAAGACGTCCAGCCTTGGTTGAACAAAATTTGTTGGCACTTTTTCCCGCCGGCGGACATTAGTTGGTGGATGCACGACGCGACTGACATGGTTTTGTTGCGGCAATACGCCGGCGGAAATTCCGACGACGCCTTTGCCGCGCTGGTTTCGCGCCATGTGAACCTGGTTTATTCCGCCGCGCTGCGGAAGGCTGGCAATCCCCACGCCGCCGAGGAAATCACGCAGGCGGTGTTCATCATCCTTGCGCAAAAGGCTGGACGAATTCCGACTCAAACCATTTTGCCCGGCTGGCTGTATCAAACTGCGCGGCTGACGGCGGCGAATTATTTGAAGCGCGAAATCCGCCGCGTCCACCGCGAACAGGAGGCTTTTATGCAATCGCAATCCGACTTGCCGCGCCAAAATGAAACGGTGGCGGATGAAACCTGGCAACAGCTCGCGCCGCTGCTGGAGGACGCAATGGGGCAACTGGGCGACAAGGAGCGCGCCGCCGTGCTGCTGCGGTTTTTCGGCGGCAGGAGTTTTGCGGAAGTGGCTGCGACCGCCAGCATCAGCGAAAATGCGGCGAAGAAACGGGTGAGCCGCGCCACGGAAAGGCTGCGGAAGTTTTTCCTGAAACGCGGCGTCGCTTCGACGGCGGAAACGATTGCCGGGGCGATTTCCGCCCATTCCGTTCAAGCCGCGCCGGTGGCACTGGCAAAAACCGTGACGGCGGTTGTGCTGGCCAAAGGCGCGACGGCCTCCATTTCAACGCTCACCCTTGTCAAATCAACCCTTTTTGCCATGAAAACCAAAGTCATCATCGCCACCGTTGCCACCACAATCATTGTTGCCGGCATCACCACCTGGCTCGCGGGTTTTCATTTCTCGCAGCCGCCGAAGAAAGCCGCGCCGGATTTCGCCGTTGCCGGCGTTCAATTCCCCATTCAACTGCCCAATGCCGCTTCCCGGCGGGACGCAAAGGATCCGCTTTTCGAGATCGGCCTTGATCCGGACACTCGGCGCACCAGCAACTCCGCGCCTGCCATTCACATCAAGGGTCCGCTCCCGCCGCCGCCAGACCTGCCGGCCAATTTTTCCGACGCGGCCCTTCAGAAAGCAGGCGAGTCAAGTTCCGCGGCGTTTGAAATTACCAACGGTTCGCCGTTGTTGGGCCAGCATGTCCGCATTACCGGCTGGCTCAAATGCAGTCAGGTTCAAAACTGGGCGGCTGCATATTTTTGCATCTATGATGTCAAAAACAACCGGTTCATGCGGTTTGATTCCATGGATGACCGGGATGACCGGCCTATCCTGAAAGGAACAATGGACTGGCAACAAGTCGAATTTGTCACCGACATTCCCGATGAACCTTGCTTCTTTTACGTCGGGCCGGACCTTTACGGCCCCGGCGAACTCTGGGGCGACGATTTTCAAATCGCCCTCGCCTCCGCCGACACGCCCATCACCGACGACCGCCGCTGGCGGCACACAAGCGCGGAGCCGAACACCTATTCCCAGGCCACCGATTTTCAAACTAAGCATGACGGACATCCCACCGTCTGCCTTGCCTACGCCGGCACCGGTGCCGCGCCCGCCGGTTCCTGGGAATGGTGGGGACAAAAAATCCGGGGCGCAGACGTGGACAAATATGCCGGTCACACCATCGAGTGGACTGGCTGGATAAAATCTGAAAATGTTTCCAACCGTCTTCAACCCACCATCCGGCCTTTCAGTTTTAATCCCTTGAATGGGAAGGCGTCCATTGGGGCCAAAGACCGGCTGGCCGGGAACAGCAATTTGAAAGGCACCCAGGATTGGACCCAATTCTCCGTCACTTGCGCGATCCCCGATGACATCAATCACATTGACACCGCCTTCATCCTTTATGGCGGCGGCAAGGTGTGGATTGACATGGCTTCGCTCAAATTCAAAATTATCAAATAGGGCGGGGTTGGTTTCCGCTTCCAGTTTTAACCGGCCAGGCACCGGGGTCTGTCCCGTCGGGCGGTTCATAAAAAGACTGTCGGATTTGCCTTCCAGCGGACATTACTTGATAGATGCGCCTGCCGGATGATGCTGAATTGCTTTCCAGCTACGTGACGCAACGCTCGGAAGAGGCGTTTGCGACACTGGTGGAACGTCACGTGCCGCTGGTCTATTCATCCGCCTTGCGGCAGGTGCGCGACCCGCATCTGGCGGAGGAAATTACGCAGGCGGTGTTCGTCATTCTGGCGCGCAAGGCCGGCAGTTTGCGCCGGGAAACCGTGCTGGCCGGCTGGCTGTGCCGCACCGCGCGTTTCACCGCGTGCAACGCGCTCAAGGCCGAGCATCGCCGCCATCACCACGAGCAGGAGGCATACATGGAATCGCTTTTGCATGAATCCGAACCCGACGCATGGCCGCACATCGCGCCGCTGCTGGACGAAGCGGTGGCGCAGCTTGGCGAAGCCGACCGCAACGCCGTCGTTCTGCGCTATTACCAGCAAAAGCCGCTGGAGGAAGTGGGCAGGATTCTCGGTCTGAACGAGGACGCGGCACAGAAGCGCGTGAGCCGCGCGCTGGAAAAACTGCGGAAATTCTTCACAAAGCGCGGCGTGGGATCGACGGCAGAAACGATTGCCGAAACCATTTCCGCCCATTCCGTTCAAGCCGCACCGGCATTGCTGGCAAAATCCGTCACAGCCGTGGCGGTGGCCAAGGGCGCGGCGGCCTCAACTTCAACATTAACCCTCATCAAAGGAGCATTGAAAATTATGGCATGGACAAAAATGAAAACAGCGGCGGTCGCCGTCGTCGCCGTCATTGTGGCGACCGGCACCACCACACTCGTAATCAAAACTGCCGGGCGCGGGAAAGCCATCCATCCGGCGGAGACCCTGGCAAAAGCCGGACAGTCACCCGGCATTTTCAACAACGGAATCAACAACGCCCAGACCATTCCCAACACCATTTATAGCTATCCGGCCGGGGATGAAACGACGCACCGTTACCTGGAGGCTATTTTGAAACGGTTCCGCAAAGACCTCGACCCCGCCCGCGCCATCAAAAGCGACCGCGAGCTGACCGAGCAGGACATCCAGACGCGGACGATCTTCATCTACGGCTCGCCGCAAAACCACAGCTTCTTCCGGCGCGTGCGCGATCAGTTGCCCATCGTGTTCGAGGATGACGGCATTGTCGTGGGCGGCAAGAAATGCGTGGGCGCCGATGTCGGGGCCATTTTTGTCTGCCCCAATCCGCTGAATCCCAAGAACCGGCTCGTCATCTACGGGACCGTCTCGCCGGACGCGCTGAAAAACATGAACGGCATTTTCCACGGCCCGACGGACTACATTATTTTCAACAATACGACACGCGCGGTTCGCGGGGTAAACGACTCCGACCGTTTTCTGCTTCTGGGTTCATTCGACAAAACCGATCCGTCGCATTGGCAGGTGGACGAAACCCTCCAGGTTCTGCCGCCCAAAGTTTTGCAGGCGGCCACCCCCGGCGTGGTGATGGCCTACGCCGGCCAGTAATTTAACCGCAGATTACCAGGGTGGACGATTGGGGCTAACGGATTTAACCACGGACGGCACGGATGAATATGGATTTTTCAAGCCCGCAGGGCTGGCAACTGTGTCAGTTGTGGCGGCAATACGCATTAAGCCCCGTCAGCAGCGACATCGTCAGGAAATTCAAAACAGAATATGCCGCCCCTACGGAGCTTAAACCGATGCGGATGATAAACTACAAAGATGCCGCGCCTACGGCGCTATGGCAGGGCGGGCAGTCCTCTGCCCGCCGCGAGCGTGACGAGAAATTCGCATGTCAAATTGGCCGTTCGACAGCGCGCACGGAGTGACGCGCCTCACCCATTACAAAATCGTGGCAGCGGATGTGAGTCTGCTCATAATTCAAATCGGAAAGAATGGAGCGAACTGACGTTCGCTGCTACGGGGTTTCGTATTCCGCACTTGAACGGCTTTTTCCTGAACCGGTTTTGGATTGACAATTAGGTCGAATGGAATTTGAATGGGGAACCATGAGAATCATACGACCCTTGATTCCAACTCGCCTGCTCGCGGCGTTATTGCCTGTCGTGGTTCAAGCCCGGTCAAATTACACAGCCAATGACAAGGGTTCGTTCAACATCAACCAACATACCGGTTCCGGCGTTGGCCATGATTCCATCTGCGGAAATGGGCGCTAACCCTCAAAATACGGTGAAAAACACCAGCATGAAACCGTCAAAAGCCTTCACGCTTGTTGAACTCCTCGTGGTGATCGCCATCCTGGCCATCCTCGCAGCCCAGCTTCTGCCGGTGCTGGCCAGAACCGGGAAAGACGTCCGCCGCGCGCAATGCGTCGCCAACATCAAACAAATCGGCCTGGCCTTCAAGGTGTGGGGAGATGGGAACGGTGATCAATATCCCATGGCCGTCAGCACGGCCCAATCGGGCGCGATGGAAAACATTTCCAGCCGGAACAGTTCCCATGCGGCTGGATATGGAGTCACCAACGTGTTTTGTGTCATGTCCAACCAGTTGAGAACGCCCGAGGTTTTGCATTGCCCCGCTGATGTTTCCAAAACTGCATTGGCTTCGGACCCTGTGGGCACGGCCAGTGGCCCTATTGCGGCGGCAGCGACAAATTGGACCGGTTTTGGCCCCCAAGGTCTTAGCTATTTTGTGTGCGGGGATGCGTCGGACAAATATCCCAAGATGATTCTCATCGGAGATCGCAACATTGGGAACACCATTGCTGGCAGAGTCGGTGACACGGCGGACTATGGGGTGCTGCCGGCTGATTCCATGAACATGATGAATGGTCCTTATGGCAACGCTACAGGAGTGCTTGGCTCCATTCAAAAACCGTTGCCGTGGGCTTGGACAGATGGTGATATACACCAGGACTCCGGCAATTTGGGTATGGCGGATGGCAGCGTCCAGCAGGCATCGCTCAATGGGCTGAAGCTTGCCATCACCGATACCACAAATGCCATCATTTCCACACCAGCTTATCATAAAATCGTTTTCAATATGCCGTAAACTCGAATGAACAACCCAACTCCTCAAACCCAGACGAAACATGGAAAGAAAGATTTTTAAGCCCCAAGGAAGCTTGCTTCAAATCTGGCTGCTGTATGCCGTGATGCTGCCCGCCGTGGTTCAGGCGCAGTTTGTCTTCACCACCAACAACGGCGCAATCACCATCACGGGCTACACCGGTTCCGGTGGCGCGGTGACAATTCCTGATGCGACCAATGGCTATCCGGTCACCAGCATTGGAGACGAGGCGTTTTACGGGTGTGGCAGTCTGACCAATGTCACGATTCCGGCCAGCGTCACCGGCATCGGGCATGGGGCGTTCGCTTTTTGTGGCAGCCTGGCCAGCGTCGCGATACCCGACAGCGTCACCAACCTTGGCGAGTATGCGTTTTATTCCTGCGCCAGCCTCGCCAGCGCCACCATTTCAACCAACGTCACCAGCATCGCCATTTCCGCATTCGATTCCTGCACCGGCCTGACCAATGTGACCATCCCCAACGGCGTCACGAATATTGGAAGCTCCGCGTTTCAAAACTGCGCCAGCCTGGGCGGCGTCTTCATTCCCGCCAGCGTCACCAACATCGGGCTGTATGCGTTTGATTCCTGCGGCGGCCTGACCGCGTTGACGGTGGATCCGCAAAACACGAATTACAGCAGCGTGGATGGGATATTGTTCAATCAGGGCCAGTGCACGCTCGTCCAATGTCCCGGAGGTGAAAACGGATATTACACAGTTCCCAACAGTGTCACCAACATTGGCAGCTCGGCCTTTGATGCCTGCGCCAGCCTGACCAGCGTCACCCTTGCCAATAGCGTCATCAACATCAGTGACTTCGCGTTTGATGGCTGCGCCGGGCTGACAAACATAACGATACCCAACAGCGTCACCAACATTGGAAGCTGGGCGTTCGATGGCTGCAGCAGTCTGACCAGTGTGACAATCCCCAGCGGCATTACGTTTATCCGGGACCACACATTTGAGGATTGCAGCAGTTTGACCAATGTTACCTTTGGCAGTGGCGTTTCCACGATTGGGGGTTGGACGTTCGATGGCTGCACAAACATCACCGGTTTGTATTTCCAAGGCAATTCCCCTTCCGCTTATAGCGTTAGCGCGTCAGCTTTCAGCAATAACATCCATGCGATTGTGTATTATCTGCGGGGAACCACGGGTTGGAGCGGGATTTGGAATTATTCCATAAATGGTTTTTTTTCAACAATGCCATGGCGGCCACGGGTGCAGACCGGTGACACGAGCTTCGGGGTGCAGACAAATCAATTCGGATTCAACATCAACTGGGCCAGCGGCCAGCTTGTCGTGGTGGAATCTTGCACGAATCTGTCCAATCCAGTCTGGTCAACGATGGGAACCAACACGATCATCGGCGGCACGTCCTATTTCAGCGATCCGCAGTGGACGAATTATCCCGATCATTTCTACCGTCTCCGCTCGCCGTGATTTTCGCCCAAGCTGGCCGATGGGGAAAATCAGACGCTAGGACGATTGGGCAATCGGCGTTTGGATTTCTGGCCACAGATGGAACACGGATTAAACACATGCAGCAAAATAATTTCCGAACGGATTTCTTGATCAGTGTTTCATCCGTGTCCATTTGTGGCTAAAACAATCTTGGCTCCGGTTGTTTGATCGGCGCGAAACTTCTTCGGTGGATCGGGCTGGGGCCGTGCGCCGCAATCGCCGCCAGATGTCGCGCCGTGCCGTAGCCTTTGTGCCCGGCGAAACCGTATTCGGGAAATTGCCGGTCGAACTCCAGCATCAGCCGGTCGCGTGTGACCTTGGCCAGCACACTCGCGGCGGCGATGGAATAACTTCGCGCGTCGCCCTTGATGATGGCGGTCTGCGGCACGCGCATCGTTTTGACCGGGCGACCGTCCACCAGCGCGTGCTGCGGCGGCGGATTCAACTTGGCCAGCGCGGCGTTCATCGCGCGGTGCGTCGCCTGCAAGATGTTGATTTCGTCAATCACCGCGGCGTCCACCCCGGCGATGCCGAATTCGATTTCGCCGCAGGCGGTGATGAAGGCGAAGAATTTCTCGCGCTGGATTTCGGTTAGCTGCTTGGAATCGTTCAAGCCATCGAGATCGCGCGGCAGGCCGGACTCCGCCCACTTCGCCGGCAGAATGGCGGCGGCGGCGACGACCGGCCCGGCGAGCGGCCCGCGTCCGGCCTCGTCCACGCCCGCGACGCGCGTGACATTTTGCTGCCAAAGCGCGCGCTCGAATTCAAAACGGTCGGAAAATTTGACCGGCATAGAAAGAAAGCGACTTGGCTAATTAGGAGTTGGTCCCAACGTTAAAACCGAGAGGATATGGTAAACGTCCGACATCTCACCAGTTTTGGCTTTCCGTTTGATGAGCATATCCAAAAACTCATCCTTTTGCTTGATGTATATTTCGATGGCGACTTTGCCATCCTTCGCTAAATCTCCTGAAATAAATCCTCTGAAATCTCCTCTGTCAAATTGTAACCAAGAACGTTCGAATCCCACAGGTGCCGTGGTTGCTTTGAAAAGAAGCAGATCAAGATACTGCTGAAGCTGTCTCATGTATTGCTGCGCCGATATTCCTGTGACTGTCGTTCCGTATGCACTCGAAATGAAGTCCCAGACGTTGGTGCGGCCAGTCTCTTGCTCAAGTAAAGCAAAGTTGGTCTTATCAAGTGCTCCAAAACAAGCGACAAGTAGGTTGTTATTCGTGAAGACGACTTTATGGCTAACGTCTTGCTGAAATTCCGAACCAGGCAAACCCACCTCGCATCTAGGTGGCAGGACAATCGAATATGGTGAAGTGTTGACAAGGTTGGAAATGCTCAACACCGGAGAAGAAGGAACGCAATTTAGCACGCGACTATCCCCAGATGAGAATTTTTTGATCGCTTTTAGTTTTGCCAGCTCAAGCGTCGCCGTTGGCCACAGCAAAAGCGCGGCCGTAAGAAGCCCAACCAGAATCAGAGCAATGGCATACGATTTCTTCACGGTGTGGCCTGCGGATTAGCTGCCAGTTTCATCGTTTGCCTTAAGCCTAGCGCGTTTCGCGGCGTTGTCAGCCAGATTTTTCGAGGACGAGAACGAGGAGGAATTTTGTTTTGAAAAATCTGTGTTTCATCCGTGTTTCATCTGTGGCTAGAATGGCGGCATGAAAATCGAATCGCTGCACATCAACATGCGCGTCCGCCACCCGCAATATGGCACGGGCACGGTCAAGACGGTTTCCGAAATCACGGCGGACATCCAGTTTGACGACGGCAGCCGTCGCGCGGTCGCACCGGAACCGAGTGGCTTGGAACCGGCGGAGCCGCAGATGTCGTTGGCCGGTTTGAGCGTGCCGCTGAAACAATTCATCAGCGAGACGCTGGACGAGGCGGTGCGGAAGCTGGGGCTGGAGAAGCCGGGTTCGGTCGTGGAAAAGCTCGGGGCGCGCTGGCACGGCGGCAAACTGGTTTTGCATCCGGCGGACCCGGCGTTGCAGACAAAGGAGGTTCCGCTGGAAACCTTTTTCCACAAAATCGTGATGGTGCGGAATAATCTGCGCGTGCTGGAGCAGAAAATCAACGCGCACGAGAAACTGACCGACGGCGAGAAGGTGGAGATGCAACAATACATCACGCGCAGCCAGGGTTCGCTGACGACGTTCAACGTGCTGTTTCAGGAAAAGGAAGACCAATTTTGAATCGCGATTTGACGGCGACGGTTGAACCGACCGGGAAAACTTGAATTATTTCCGGTTCCGGCTAATCTGTCGGCGTTGCGCGCTTAGCTCAGTGGTAGAGCACTTCATTCACACTGAAGGGGTCGCAGGTTCGAACCCTGCAGCGCGCACCATTTTTTTGACTGCGTTTGAATCTTCGCGGTGATGTTGTCGAGTTTGCGAGAGTTCCAAGTTCCAAAAATCGCAGGCAGGGAAATCGCGCGCCGCGTCAGCGGTGAAGATTCCCGCGTTTCGAAAAATCAGGACGGGCCCAAATTTTACTGTGCCAGCAGCCGGTAGAAGGCAACGGCGTTGGTGGCAGGCAGGGTCAGCACTGAAAAACCATTGGCAGTCTGGGGTGTGTTGGTGACGGTGGTCCACTGTTGCGGCGGGTTGAGGCTGAATGTTTGCTGCAAAACATAATTTCCGCCGTTGTTGGTCCATGACAGGGAGAACTGCCGGCTGGACGGGTTGATCGCACCCGGCAGCACCCTTGGAACAGCCAGCGCTGAAATCCATGCCGAAAATTCGGAGGTGTTGTTGGCCGGATCGGTCGCGGTCGCGGTGACCACCCAACCTGCCGGAACAGAGACCGGCAACAGCACGGTGAAATTCGATGAGCACATTGTCGCGTTCAAGGTCAAATTTGTCTGTCCCAGAAAAACCTGTCCCTCGCCGTAGCCGCTCGTGTTGCCGGATGGGCTTGAGAAAAACTGGAGCAGGTAGGTCTTGCCCTTGCCGCTGTCCAGTGTGCCGCGAATTTGCGTCGCGGTGCCGCTGTAAACATTCGTCAGAACCGGATAATTCTGTCCGGCGTTTGCGGCATTGACAGCGACGTCGCTTTCACACTCTGAGTTTTGATTGACGCCGGCGTTGCCGAGGTCAATTCCCAGAAATGTGTCGCTGAAAATGGAATTACCGCTGATCAGATTATTCAAGCTTCCAGCGCGCACACGCACCCCGGAGCGCGCGTTCTGGGCGAATGCGATGCGATTGCCCGCACCTGGGATTGAACCGCCGATCGTGTTGTTCGTTGCGTTCACATCAAGCTCTACATTTTGGGCGGCGTTGCCGAGCGCGTTGGTTCCATCCACCTTGGTGCCGACGACATTTCCTTGAATCACGTTCCACGAGGCATTGGTCAGATAAATGCCGTCCAGACCGTTGCCCGAAATCAGGTTGCCCGCGCCTGCCGCGCTGCCGCCGACGAAATTCGTGCCGGCTTGGGTGAAGAGATCAACACCATCGAACGCATTTCCCAAGGCCACCGTGCCCGACGCGTCGGTGCCAATGTAATTGCCCTGCAGTTGATTTCCCGTGGCTCCCGCATTGGCCAAAGAAACGCCGCCATAACCGGCGGAGCCGTTTGCAGAAATCACATTGCGGGCGGCGGCGTTCGTGCCCCCGATTTGATTGTTGGCCGCGCCGTTAACGTAGATGCCTGAGCAGCCATTGCCCAAGGCGGCTGTGCCAGTGGCATTCAGTCCGATGAGATTGCCCTGAACGACATTGCTAGACACATTGCCATTGTTTCCCTCCAGATAAAGTCCCTGCTGGCCGTTGCCGGAAATCACGTTGCCGCTTCCCGCCATCACGCCGCCGATGATGTTGGAGCAGCCTTTAACATGGACTCCCACCAAGGTGTTGGCCACGGCCTTTTTGCCGGTGACATCCGTGCCAATGTAATTGCCGCAAATTGTGTTGAGTGTGTCCGTGACCATGAAAATGGCGATGCCGTCGAAGGCGTTGCCGGAAATGACATTACGCGCTGCGGAGACGATACCACCGATGGTGTTCGAGGAAGCGCCGCTGATGTTAATCCCGTAGCAGCGGTTGGGCAGCGCATTGGTGCCGGCTACGGAAAGGCCGATGATATTGCCTTGAACAAAATTACCACCGGCCCCGCCGGTCAGAAAGATTCCGTGTGTCAGGTTGCCGGAAATGACATTGCTGGGACCGATGAGATTTCCATTGGCCGTTACGGTGACGCCGGCATTGTCATTTCCCAAAGCCAGTTTTCCCGCGGCATCCGTGCCGATAAAATTCCCCGCGACGATGTTGCCGGTGGCACCCGCGCCGGACAAATAAACGCCGTTGGTTCCGTTGCCGGAAATGACATTGCCAAGAATGGTATTTGACGGCGCACCGCTGATGGTGATGCCGTCGTTCCGGTTGCTGATGACAAGTTCTCCGGATTGATCGGTGCCGATAAAATTATTTGAAATGACATTCTGTCCGGCGCTTGAGCCATACAGATAGACGCCGCTGGTTCCGTTGCCGGAAATGTAATTGCGGGCGCCGCCGGGCCCACCAATCAGATTTCCGCTGCCTCCATAAATAACGACTCCATTTGTTTTGTTGCCGAGTGCGTTTGCACCAGTCGCACTGATTCCAATGTAATTGCCCTGCACCACATTGCCGGTTGTATTGATGTAAATGCCGTTGTCGTTGTTGGCGGAAATGACATTGCCGTTGCCAGCCTTGCCGCCACCAATCCGGTTGCCCGCACTTTCCACATAGATGCCGAAGCTGCCGTTGCCCCGCGCGATGGCACCGGTCGTGTCCGTGCCGATAAAGTTGCCCTGAATGACGTTCGACACGCCGCTCAAAACAATGCCGTATGAGGGAAAACGATTGATGGCCAGCCCGGCGACGGTGTTAAAAGCCGAGTTTAACTGAAGCCCCACGCTGCCTGCGGCGGAGGCTCCGTTCAATTCCACCACCGGCATGCCGGAATTCGCCCAATCGGGCTGTGTGGTGGCGTCAATAATGGTCCACGGATTTGCCACGGTCGGCAGCGCGCTCAACAGGTTGATGGTGAAAGGTGCGGCGCCGCTGATGTTAAAGCTGATGCGGTTCGTCATTCCTGAATTGGCGTTCGCATTGGTGATCGCCCAGCGCAATGAACCCAGCCCGCTGTCGGCAGTATTGACAACCGTGAACGTGTTGTCGCCGTGAGCCGTGCCAATCTGTAACAAGAAAGCAAGAACCACCAGTGTCGCCGGCAACCGTCCGCCTTGGCACACCCGACAAAACAGGAATTGAACGACACCCCACATTTGAAACCGTTCTGGAAAATGTAACTGGGCTCAAAGCACTGGGCAAGGCTTTGTTATTTGAAGGTCACCCTGTCGGGAATATTCATGACCTGGTAAATTATTCTTTCCACCAATCTCACCGTGGCGCATCGGTTGCCAAACAAAAAGCCCGCCTTCGATCGAAGACGGGCTGATCCCAAAAACTGCACAAATTTTACTGGGGTGAAGACGTATGTCCGCCCGGCAGTTCCAGACCACTGGTGCCGGTGGAATAATTCACAGGGGACGGCGGAGGCTGAACGTAGGGCGGCCCGAAATGCACCGCCGGCGTGATTGCCATGGGAGCACTCAAGGCGGGTGTCGTCACCGGTGTCACTGACGGAACCTGATCCAAAATCCTGCTTACGGAGGGATTGCCACCGTTGGAAGCGGCCAATGCCTTGCCAATGGGTCCTTGGAGGTAAGGAATGGCATTTGTAATGCCGGCCAAAATTGCACTGCCTGCATCCGGCACAACCCCGGCCACGGCACTGGCCACATCTTTGTAGGCGGTGGGAACAACACGGCATACAGCTTCAACAATTTTGCCAGCTTCGGAAGGCGCGGCAGCCGCGGCAGCACGCGCGATGGCAACGGCCTGGCTGGGCACCAGCGCCACCGCCGCGGCGGCGGCCACCGAGGCCATTTTTGGTGTTGACTGGGCTATGGTTCCAACGATTGCCGCCGCTGCTGCGGGATTCAAGCCCACCGCAGCCTTGACCACATTCACAGTCGTTTCCAAGAGGTTTTTTGAATCGGCCTGCGCTACCAATTCAGCAGACGCGGATGGCAATTCTGCCGGGCTGACGGTGCTCAATGTGCCAAAAAATGGATTGGCAGCAGGAGTATCACTGGCGCGCAACCCCACCGCCGCAAACAGCGCGACAGCCATCAACACACTCAACATTTTTAAAGTTTTCATAGCTTGATAGAACTTCCCAAACTCTTTACAGGACTAAATTTATGCTTTGCAATCCGTCGAGTCAATAAAAAAACAACATAAATCGCCGCAAATGATGTCCGCCAGCCTCATTTTGTCACAACAAATTCATTTGCAATTAAGCCGCCAACCGGCATCATGCGCCCGCTAATGTGCCATATAAAATGACAGCATGAGTTTTGATTTCCCACAAGTCCAGTGATCAAGCGCGCCTCCATTCCGTGTTGTCCAGGCAATCTGTTTCCGGCATTGATTGCCGTGGTGTGCCTGTCGTTTTTTGCGGGGCGGGCGCACGGCCAGGAGGCTCTGCGGATGTCCCTGGCCGGCGACATGGCTGCGGAAAGCCAGCAGCAGGCGGCAAGCACCATTGGTTATTACAACCTGCTTTCGGGGCCGGTCGCCTGGCGCTTTTCTTCTGGGTTGGGATTTGATTACGACGATAACATCAACCTGGACTCGCACAACCGCGAAGGTGATCTTATTGTCCGGCCCAATCTGAACACCCAGATGCACTGGCCGCTCACGCTGAAAAACAGCTTGGATGCCTCGCTGGGCGTCGGTTATTCCTTCCACGCGACCCATTCTGACATGGATCAGTTTTATGTGAATCCGGGTTCTGGACTTTCCTTCAATATTTTTGTCGGCGACTGCGAGATCAACCTGCACGACCGCGTTTCCGTCACGCAGAACGCCTATCAAAATCCCACGGCGGGCGGCAATGGAAACTACGCGCAGCTGGAAAACACGGTCGGCGTGAACACGACCTGGGATTTGAACAAGCTGATCGCCCAGCTTGGATATGATCACGCCAATGACATATCGCTGGGATCCGGCCAGCAGGTGCCCGACAACTCATCGGAAAACTGGTTCGCCAGTGTCGGCGCGCATGTGCTTCCCGAAGTCACCGTGGGTGTGGAGGGCGGGGTTGGGCTGATGAGCTACGACCGCAGCCAGTCGACATCCACACAGCCGGATGCCACGCAGTGGAACGCCGGAGTCTTTTGCCAGGCGCAAATCAGCGAACACATCAGCGGAAGGCTGGACGTGGGCTACACTGTCTATGCGCCATCCGCCACCGGGGCGTTCACCAACCTGAACAACACGGCGGACTATTATTTTCAATTTTCCCTTTCGCACCAGGTCAACCAGTTGTTCAATTACTCCCTGTCCGGCGGCCGGAGCACGGACTCATCCGCTTTTGGACAGCCCTTTGATTATTACTTCGCCCGCGTGCAGACGGGCTGGAACATTTTCAAAAACTATCAATTAAGCACGCCCGTCTGGTGGGAAAGGGGATCCCAGCTTTACTCCCTGGGCGGCACCACGGACTACGACCAGTATGGAGTCGGCGTCAATGTCGGTCGCGCCATCACCAAAAAGCTCTCCGGCAATCTGGCCTATCAGCTCATCCGGGAAAGCTCCAGCCGGGCGACTTTGAACTACACGGTCAACATTGTGAGCTTGAATTTTTCGTATCAGTTCTGAATACTCCAACACGCCATGCGAAAATTGCTTTCACTGCTTGCGGTCTGCGCCACATTCACCGCCGCAGCTCAATCGGCAACATCGCCCATCCCGATGCCGTCCACCATTCCCGCGGCTCCAGCCATTTCCAGCCCCGCCAGCGCCACCGCCGCCGGGCCTGCCGTTCTCCCGCAGGGCGGGGCCAGCGTCCGAACCTCCGCGCCGGGACTGCTCAACGGCTATGTTCAGGACGACACCTACAAGCTGCGGGTTGGAGACACCGTGAGTTTCCAGATCGTGGAGGACCAGGTTTGGGATCCTCAAAACACGCCCAAAACACTTGTCGTGCAGGATTCGGGGGAAATCGAAGTGCTATACATTGGCCGGGTGATGGCGGTGGGCAAAACCTGCAAGGAACTTGCCGCGGAAATCAAGGCCGCGCTCGAAAAGGATTACTACAAGGAGGCCACGGTGGTCATATCCATGAATGTGGCCAGCCCGGTTCTGGGGCGGATTTATATTTGGGGCCAGGTGCACAGCCAGGGCCCGTTGGACATACTCGTCAATGAAAACCTGACCGCCGGCCAGGCGATCATGCGCGCCGGCGGTCTGGCGGATTTTGCCAATGAAGGAAAAGTAAAAGTCATCCGCAGCTCCGTTGGCTCCGACGGCAAGAAGCAGATGCAAACCATCAATCTGGACATGGGGCAAATACTCAACGATGGCAAGACTGAAAAGGACATCGTATTGCAGCCGGGCGACCTGATCATCGTTCCCTCGCGGCTGTTCAACTTCTGAACATCACATTGATCGAATTTCCCAACGAACTGCCATGAACGAAGAACAAGGTTTGGTGACGCACGACCGCACGGCGTGGACGGCGCGTTTTTTTTCCCGGCTGCACCGCTATCGCAACCTGTTTCGGCGGCGCTGGTGGGTGCTGATCCTGTGCGTCGGCCTGGCGCTGGCGGGCATGGCCATCTACATCCGGGATGAGCCGCCGGAATGGTATTCATCAGGATCAATGATCGTGAGCATGAGGCTCAACATCCAGCAGGGATCGCTTTACTCCGAGGATCTGAACAATTTCGTGGGCACGCAGGCGGCCCTGATGCAGGGTGTGGAAGTCCGGCAGCGCGCACACGACCGCGTGGCCAACCAAAACCCGGGGCTTTCGGCCCAGCCGGTCGTGTTGAGCGTCAACGTGCTGCCGCGCACGACCATTTTTGTGCTGCGCGCCACCTGCGGGAACCCGGATTACGCCAAGGCGTATCTCCAGGCCTGCATGGAGGAATACATCAATCTCAAAAAGGAAATGGCGGAGCGGACCTCGTCCACCACCATCGCCGGCCTGACCGACCAGATGCTGCGACTGGAGCCGCAGCTGCAAAAGTGCGATGACGAGCTGCAGTCGTTCCTGGCCACCAACGACGCCGCCCTACTGCAGGAAGCCAGCGGCGTGGGAAGTTACTTGGTCGCCCTTTACCAGCAAACCGCAACCGCCCGCTCCGAATACGATTTGCTCCAGTCCATGACGCTCGATCAAAATCTCCTGCTCGAACAGGATCAGTCACCCGCGCTCATGGGTGGCGCCGGCGCGCAAGCCGGCGCATCGCAGTCCGGCGGGCTGCTGGTCAACGCCGGCCTGGCCGAGCAGTCCGGATTGTTTTCCCCCAGCACCGTCGGCATGGACTATTTGACCGTCAAACAACAAATCCTGCTGTTGAAGGCCGATCAGGACCGGTATGCCGCGTATCTCAAGCCGAAACATCCGCAGATGATCGCCTTGAGCCGTGAGATTGAGCGGCTGGGACAGGTGCTGGACATCTACCGGCAGCAGAGCGTGGAGCAGTTGGACGCCAAAAAAAGCGCGATGGCGCTGCAAATCACAAACCTCGACAATCAAACCAAGCAGTGGGGCGTGGAAAACCTTGAGCTGTCCCGCAAGAGCGCCCAATACGCCCGCTTGAAGGCCAAGTCAGACCGCATTCAATCCCTTTACGATTCCCTGCTCGCCACGTTGGAAACCCTCGACGTCAACAAGGACATCAACCCGGAAAGCGTCACCATTTATGAAGCGGCAAGCGATGCAAATCCGGACAAGGCGCTCGGCAAGAGAGGAATGATGTTTGCGGGCGTGATCGGCCTCGTTGCGGGCGTGGTCATGCTGCTGCTGTTGGACCGGGTGGACGACCGGCTGAACAGCTTCACGGAATTGGAGGAGCTGTTTGACGAGGAAGTGCTCGGCCAGATTCCGCGCGAACGCAAGCCGCCGCGCGGCGGCATCCTTCCCTTCGTGCAGGCCGACGACCAGCGGCATCCGTTCATCGAATCGTATCGCAATCTCCGCTCCTCGCTGCTTTACATGGCGCAGACCGGCACGCGCCCGCACACACTGCTCATCACCAGCTCCGTGCCCAACGACGGCAAATCCCTCACGGCGGCCAACCTGGCCATCACGCTCGCCATGGGCGGCGCGCGGGTGCTGCTGGTGGACGCCGACCTGCGCAAGGGCAACCTGGCCGGGCGCTTCAACATCGAAGCCGAGACCGGAATGTCCGAGGTGCTGCTGCAGGGGTTGGATTGGCGCTCCTTGGTCAAGGAAACGCCCGTGGCCAATCTCCGGTTGCTTCCACGCGGCGCGACCACGCAGCGCTCCAGCGAATTTTTCATCGGCCCGGTCATGGAAAAATTCCTTCTGGAAACCAACAAGGAATATGACTATGTCCTGATTGACACCGCGCCCGTGATGGCGGCGGACGACGTGACGAGCCTGGCGCCGCGCGTGGACGGCGTGATTTTTGTGATCCGCGCCGAATACACCTCGGCCCGGGTGGCGCGCGCGGCGCTCGACATGCTCTACCAGCGCAAATCGCGCGTGCTCGGCCTGGTGTTCAATTCCGTGCGCGCCACCAGCAGCGATTATTACTCCTACTACCGCTACCGGGATTATTACAAAACCGAACCGGCCAGGCCGGACAAACCGGCCAAGTGAGTCAGCCACACGGCCGGGTCCTGTTTCAGAAAATGATTGTGGCCGAAAACGAAACTCCGACGCCTCCGCCCCAACCCGGCGGCGGCGTCTTGTGGTTCTGCCTCAAGTCGCAGCCCAAGCACGAGCACATCGCGGCGGCGCATCTCCGGCAAAACACCATGGTCGAGGTTTTCCTGCCGCGCATCCGGTTCAAACGCGCCACGCGGCAGGGAACGGTCTGGGCGACGGAGGCGCTGTTTCCCGGCTATCTGTTTGCGCGGTTTGACTGGCAGTCATCGCTGCGCCTGGTGCAACACTCCCGCGGCGTGCGCGGCGTGGTTCATTTCGGTGAACGCTGGCCCGCCATTCCCGAGGAAGTCATCCGCGAACTGCAGCAGGCCATCGGCGCGGATGAACTGCGCACCCTGCCGGAAAATTTCACCCCCGGCGACGAGGTTGAAATCACCGAGGGCGCGATGCGCGGCCTGCGCGCCGTCGTCACGCGCGTCACGCCGGGCCGCGAACGCATCGCGGTGCTGATGGAATTTCTGGGACGGCAGACCACGATTGAACTGCCGCGGCATTTTCTCCTCAAAGAGGACGACGAGCGCGCGGCGATTTTTTCCGGCGGTTCAATGCCGTGAAGACCCCGACCGGCGGCTCAGGCTGAAAAGCGCCGCGCAGAGCACCAGAAAAAGAAAAAGGACGGAGTGTATCTGGAACGGAAAATCAAAGAGCGCCCCGACCAGGCATCCCGCCAGTGCCAGCCAGACTAGAACGACAAACCGCCGGCCGCCGCGGATGCCGCCCGGCGCGAACCAGCGCAAAAACACGCACGCCAGCGCCGCGAGCAGCAGCGTCATTCCCACCCATCCAAACGTGATGCGGGTTTCGAGCCAGTCGTTGTGCAACTGTTCCGGCCAGTAGGTCGAACTGGAAATGAGGTAGAGCTGGAAAACTGACCCGAACGTTCCCGGCCCGGTGCCGAAGATGGGATAATCGGCGGCCATCGGCCTCGCGGCGTCATACATCAGCTGGCGATTCTGGTAGCCCGCGCCGATTTGTTCCATGCGCGGCTCCAGCGAACCCCAGCCGAAATACCAGCCCAGTGCCAGCACCAGAACGACAAACAGCCACAACATCGCAGCCGCGCCCCGGCGTGTCCGCCGCCCGCCCAGTTGGCGGAACGCAAAAAAATTTGCCGCCGAAAGCCAGATCACCGCCAAGACAAGAATGCCCACCGCCACCAGCGCGCCTTCGCGGCTGGTGGAAATGATAGGACAGGCTGCCATGATCGCGGCGCACAGCAGCAAGACATGATTGCGGGATCGCCCGCCGATGCGTTGCAGCGTCCACCAAAAACCGAGGCACACCGGCCAGAGCAGGTTGAAGTATTGCGCGGCGTTGGAACGATAATGATACGGCCCGAACTGATCTTCGCCTTGCGGATTCGACAGCGGCTGCACCAGAAACAGCAGTTTGCTCGAACCGCTGGCGCGCTGGACGATGCATTCCACGCCCAGCAGCGCGCCGTTGAGGCACAGCACCCAGAGCAATTGCCGCAGCCGGCCCGGCAGCAGGCGCGACGGCCCGGCGGAATCCTCCTCGCCGCCGCGAACGGCGCGTTCCTCGTCCGGAGTCATGCCCAGCAGCCAGTCGCGGATGGCCCAAAACGAGCCGGCCAGACCCAGATAAGTCCAGAAGGCGAGCCAACTGCGGTGGCCGTCCAGGCTGTGCGGCAGCCACGCGAGGCAGCGGTGGTATTCAAACAGCCGCGTGTCGGGATTGTAGGTGGCGCGCGCATTCCAGGCGCTCACCAGGCAAAAGGCCAGAACCGCCAGCGTCAATCCGGCCAGGCTGCGGTTTAACAGACGCGCCAGCGGATGCCGGTGGCGGGTTTTGGTGGCGGAATGAATTGAAAAATTTTCCCAGCGCAGCGCCGTGTAGCCCTTTGCCCCGCGGATGTAGATTTTTGCCAGCAGCAAAATTCCCAGCGCGCAGCCGGCAATGTTCATGGCCCAGATGGACCACGGATCGGTCGTGCCAAAGGCCCACGGGCCGAAAACCAGCATCGGGAAAATGAGCATCCCGCTCAAATCATCGCAGATGCGATGGAGTTGAACGTCCGCCGCCCGCAGCGCGAAAAGCGATCCGGCCCGTGACCTGATCCCGGAATGTCCGGCCGTTCGCACGATTCGCGGGCCGTCCGGCGGTTGAATGGTGTCTGCCACACTCCAGATTGGAATCCAACGGGGCCGGTGATCAAGCCAGAACCGACATGGGGATTTGTGATTTACGATCCGCGATTTACGATTTACGATTTGGACAACAGCGCGCGGCAGCTGCGCAATCATCAATCATCAATCGTAAATCATCAATTCAATGAGGACGCTGCACAGATATCTGACGTTCCAGGTGCTCGCCGCGCTGCTGCTGACCGTGGCGGTGTTCACGTTTGTGCTGCTGCTGGGCACCGTGCTCAAGGAAATCCTCACGCTGCTCATCAACGGCCAGGCGCACATCGGAACGGTGCTCGAAGCCATCGGCCTTTTGATTCCATTCGTGGGCGTCTATGCGCTGCCGATGGGACTGCTTACGGCGACGCTGCTGGTGTTCGGCCGTTTCAGTGCGGACCAGGAACTCACCGCCGCGCGCGCCAGCGGCGTCAGCCTCCTGTCGCTGGTCGCGCCGGTGCTGCTGTTGAGCCTGTTTTGCTGCGGCGTGAGCGCGTGGTTCAACATGGACCTCGGCCCGCGTTCGCGCGTGGCCTATAAAAATCTGATTTCACGCGCTAGCGCCGACCTGCTGAACATCCAACTGCCGGCCGGCCGGCCGATTTATGACTTTCATGGTTACATCATCCTGGTGGGCGCAAATGACGGCGGCAACCTGCAGGATGTCCGGGTTTTTGTCCTCGAGAATGAAACCAACGTCTCCACCTGGCTTCACGCCCCGCAGGGACGGCTGGAGTCGAATTTGAAGAACAAGGAAATTTACCTGCACCTGATCGAACCCCGCGGACTGTCGAAACGCGGCGGAACCATGTCGGCCAATGAATGGACTTCGGTGAATCTTTACCCGACCAACACCGCCGCCGGCCCGGGCGAGGTCAAAATCAACGACATGACGTTCTGGCAGTTGCAGGCCAAGGCGCGCGATCTGGAGCGGCTCGATTTCCCGGTGAATGCGGACACTTCGTCGTCGGAATTGCGCGCCCAGTTTCACGAGGCGGAGAAGCTGATCGAGCAGACCCGCGCCGAGATGAACCGGCAGGTCGCGTTTTCCTTCGCGTGCTTCGGCTTCGCGCTCGTCGGCATTCCACTCGGCATCCGCATGCACCGGCGCGAGACGAACATCGGCATCGCCATCGCGCTCGGGCTGGTGCTGGTTTACTACAGCTTCGACATCCTCGGCGAATCGCTGGCCGCGCGGCCGGAGTTTGCGCCGCACCTGATTTTCTGGCTGCCGAATTTCATTTTCCAGGCCGTCGGCGTGGTGCTGCTGTGGCGCGCGAACAAGGGGATTTGATCCGTCAAATCGTGAGTCGTTGAATCGTTGCGCCAGCAGCGCAACGCCGGTTCACGATGCAACAAAGTGACGATTCAACGATTCACACGCCTGAAAACTTTTCCGACCGCCGCCTGGTCCACCGGCTTCACGATCAGTTCGTCAATGTTGACGTGCGGCGGGCGGCTGGCGATCCAGACCAGAATTTCCGCGATGTCCTCCGCAGCCAGCGGCTTCATGCCCTCGTAGACTTTTTTGGCGGCGGTCGTGTCGCCCTTGAATCGCACCAGCGAGAATTCCGTTTCCGCCAGGCCCGGATCCACCGTGCCGACGCGGATGCCCGTGCCGAACAGTTCCATCCGCAGCGCGCGGGTGATTTGCAGTTCGCCCGCCTTCGCCGCGCAATAAACCGCGCCGCCTTCGTAAGCCGTGTGGCCGGCGACCGAGCCGATGTTGATGATGCTCGCGCCGGCGTCGCGCGCCATGAGCGGCAGCGCCGCGCGAGTCACCCGCAAAATGCCGAGCACGTTCGACTGGATCATCGCCTCCCAGTCCGCGTCCTTGCCGCGGGCGACGGTTTCCAGACCGTGCGCGCCGCCGGCGTTGTTGACGAGAACGTGCAGCGGAGCGCCGCCGATTTTTCCGCGCGCGAAGGAGATGAATTCTTCGACGCTCGCCGTTTTCGCGACATCGAGAAAGTGAAAATGCGCCTGTCCCGCCCCGGCTCTTTTTGATTCCACCGCGGCACGTTTCAACCGGTCAACGCGCCGCGCGCCGAGCAGGAGGTTTGCGCCTTGCGCGCCAAACGCCTTTGCCGCCGCCATGCCGAAACCGGACGATGCGCCGGTGATGAGAACCCATTTATTTTTGAGCGGTGATTTCATGGTGTGAGGAATTTTGTTTTCCGGCCTGCCGGGCCGTGGCTTGAAATGGAGCCGGGTTCCGGCCCGTTTCACGTTGCTTTAGCGCGGCAGCCTTCGTTTGCCGCTGCGCTCTTGGCGAAGGCTGGTGGAGCCGAGGGGAGTCGAACCCCTGACCTTCTCATTGCGAACGAGACGCTCTACCAACTGAGCTACGACCCCAGCCTGCTGACTAATGACGGATTTTTCGGCCTGCATTTTTCACGCTGCAACATGAACGGCACGGAAACAGCCCGTCCGCGTGCAGGTGAATTCCGCAGCGTTGGCGGAAATCTTCACCGTCATTCGTCAAACGGGGCGTATTATGCAACTTGCCGAAACTGGGGCAAGATAATTCATGTCATCGACGTTCAAGCTCCGCCACACACGGCGCATTGGCACGAGATGGCAGAGTCACGACGCCGGCGGGATGGTGACCAGTTCAATGCCTTTGCCGGTGCCGAGGTTGCGGCTGTATTTTTTGTCGGTGGAGTTGTTCCAGTATTCATGCACTCCCAGGCTCTGCAGGCGAACCCCGTCTGGTTTGTAAACCGTTCCGGAGGGCGGGTTGTCGGCCAGCGCCGCTTCGTAGAGGTGGCGATCGGCGTTTTTAATCAGCGGCATTTCCGACCTCAAGAAATCCAGCCCCACCGATTCGATGGCGACCGGATCCTGCGAGGCGAAGAAGCTTGAGGGCCAGTGGCCGTTGAACGGAGCCATCTGCCATTTGTGCGGTTCGCTGTTCCACCGGTCGCCGGAATAAAGGCCGTCAACGATGTTCAGCACCGTCTTCCCGTCAACGTTCTTGCTCCCATACATATCAACGAGCAGATCGTAGCTCGCCAGCGGATAAGCCCAGTCATGGAGCAGCGGATGTTCGCTGGAGCGATTCTTCCCGATGATTCCCCAGCAGCTCTTGAAAATCATTGTGACCGAGGCGTTGCCATAATCCGTTTTGTCCGTCCCGTCGTGATAGGTGTCGGCCGGCGTGCAATGCCGCTTCAGGACCGCCATCGTGATGAGATATTTGGCATTGACGATGGTGGTGGACATGGAGGTTTCGGTCGGGCCGGCGACGGAATAGGCAAAGGCATTGGAAGTGAAGCCGCCCAGGTTGCTGTCGTAATTGACATCCGGAAACGCCGCGTGGCAATAATTTGAAACCGCCGAACACTGGCCCTCCCTGGCCGGATCGCAAAGGGTGATGTCCGTCTGGCCCGCCCCAAACTGATTGACCAGACCGTCAAGCAGCGCGTAAACCGACTGTGGCGAGGCGTCAATCCTGTTGGACTTCCCGCCATTGTTCAGGTTGAGCTTGATGGCGATCTTCTCGCCTTTGGCATACGGGGTTCCGCCATTTTTGAATCGGAACAAGACATCCCAGGCGTTGCTGACCGCCGTCTGGCCCGCCACGGAACAAATGACATTGTTCAGGATCCGCGTGATCTTTGTCTGGTCATTAAACTGGCTGGACCACCAATACTTCGATGTGCCATCCCAATTGCAGGCGCTCAAGTCATAGCTCCATGCAACCCGGCCGGGAAAAATCCCCCGCGCCGTTCCCACGGGTTGATTCGGTCCCATGGACGGAGTGAACGTTCCGGTGCTCTCCGCGCGCGCGATGGCTTCGTTCTGCCGGATCACCGCGACCGCGCAGACCAGCGCGGCAACCAGGCAGGCGCCTCCAAAAACGTAGCGGTTTTGCCGGATAAACTTTTTGGCGTGGCGATATGCGGAAACCGCGCCGATCAGGCTCAAGAAATAAAAAATGCCTCCAAGGGCAACCGGCGCGCCGACCTGCTGGCACGGATAGGCGGCACGGGAAGGCTTGGGAATGACCCGCACCAGATACCAGATCAGCGCGGCCAGCCCGATGATTGGAAACAGCCATCGGAACCAGCGGGACTGGCGGTTCAGCCCGACCACGCGGCCGGTCTTTCCACAAACGAGCAACGGACCTTTTTTAATGCGCATATAATTGCCTTTCTGTTTTTGTGTTTCGATAAGTTACGGATAAATCAAACGGAAAAAAACGGAACCATTCTCCGGGTTGAGCGGCATGATGCACTGGTTGGTGCCGGTGGAGCCGCAAACGTCCGCCCAGTTGGTGCCGAGGCCGCCGCCGGACAGATTGGTCTGTGCCTGCAACCGCCAGCCGGTGTGGTCCGGCAGCCAGGACAACGTGAGATTGCTGATGCTGAAGTTCGGCGCAAGGCTGACGGACGTCGTGGCCACGGCGACCACGTTCAAAGTGCCGTTGACCGCCAGATTGTTGACCCAGCGCAGCCCATATCCCGGCGTGGCTGGATTGAGCGTGAGCATCCCGCCGCTGGCCAGCGCCTTGCTGAACACCTTGAACGAGTCGCCCGCGGCGCAGGCCGGGCCGAGATTGGTGAGCGTCAAAACGCCGGTGCCGGAATTGTTCAGCGCGCCGCTGACCGTCACCAGGTCATTGGACGGCGACTGCGATTTGTTGATTTTGACCAGAATATTTCCCGCCAGCGCGAGGCTGTTGTTGATGGTGAGCGTGCCGATGGCGACGGTTCCGGCTGACAACGTGCCGCCGCTGTTGACCGTGACCGCGCCCGAACCCGTGCCGCTGCCGGTGGAATTGTTGACGAGCAAGGTCCCGTTCGCCACCGTCGTTCCGCCGCCGTAAGTATTCGCGCTGGTGAACTTCACGATGCCGCTGTGTGAAGAGTCGCCGACTTTGACCCCGGCGGTGGTGTCGGTGCCGTTTTGCCAAATGCCGCCGGTGAAATCCACCTCGCCGCCGCCCGCCGCCGCGAGCGTCACGCCTTTGCCTTTGTTGACCGTCCAGCCGAGGATGATCGGGTTGGCGTAGGTGTTGATGCCGCTGGTGTTCTGCCCGCCAATGGTCATCGTGCCGGAATTCACAAAACCGGCGTCGCCGTCGGAGACATAATTGGTCACGTTCGCCGCGAGCGTGAGGCCGCCGTTCGGAAAGCTGGCGTCGCCGAGATAGACCGCGCAATTGTAGCTGTTGTTCGCCGAAACCAAAACCGACGCCGGCGGACTGACTCCGCTGATGCCTGAGTAAAGATTGGTTGCCGCGCCAAGAATAAACTGGCTGGAGTTCAAACCCGCTCCCGTGGTGTCGTTGATGAGCGCGCTGTTGTTGTCCACCACGAGCGTTCCGTTCGGCACATAATACCGGTAGGCGTCGCCCGCGCCGCTCTTCACGGATTGTCCCTGCAATGTCGCCGTCGTTCCGCCGTTCACAAACAAATCCACGCTGCCGTTGGAGGTGTTGGCCAGATTGCCGGTGACGGTGACATTGCCGCCGCCGGTTGCGTTGAAATAATTGCCGTAGTTGCCGGCCTTGAACGAGGCAATCACCGCGCCGAGGCCGGGAGCGACGTTGACATTCATCGCATGGTAGGGATTGTGGCTGGTGGCCGTCATGCTGATGGCACCGAGGCCGAGCGCATAACCGCCGCTGCCGGTGACATTGACGGTCTGGTCCGAGTTGTTGGCATAGGCCAGCGCGCCGGAAAGCGTGAGCGTTTTGCCCGTGGCCGGGCCGGCCGGGCCAACGTCAAAATTATTGACGTCGGAGGCGTTGTCCAACGCGACGCTGGCCGGGGCGAACGTGGTGTTGGCGTCGGCGCGCAACTGGAGCGTCGAGCCGCTGTTCAACGCGAGCGCGCCGGTGAGTCCGCTGGCATTGGCCAGCCGCAGCGCGGCACCCGAAGCCACCGTGGCGGCGGCGGTCGAACCGCTGTTGTTGCCCGACAGCGCGAGTGTGCCGCCGCTGATTGCGAGCGTGCCGCTCATGGTGTTGGCGCCGCCCAGGGTGAGCGTTCCCGCGCCGGTCTTGGAAAATCCGCTTCCGGCGACTGACGCCGAAATGGTCGGCGAACAACTGGCGGCGACGCTGACCACCGGCGTGTTGGCGATTGTCAGCGTGTAGCCGCCGGCGATGGTGTAATCGCCGCTGGCAGCGGCGTTGAAGGAGAGATTGCCAACCGTGATGGCGGTGCCCAGAGTGATGGTTCCGGCCGGGGCGTTGGCAATTCCAAACGTGGTCGTGATGGGCATCGCCAGATTATTCCAGATGACATCGGCCGTGCCGTTCCACCAGTTGGGGGAAGTGATATCCCATGAGCCGCCGCCATCCTGCGCGCCGGCGGTGGCCGGGTTCGCGTCCCAAGTGAGCGCGGCGAGCGTGGTGGACACGGTGATGTTGACCGGGTTTGAAGTCGCGGACAGCCCCGTGGAGTCGGTGGCCACGGCGGTCAGGATGTAGTTGCCTGCCGGCACATTGCTCCAAGTAATGCCATAGGGAGCGCCGGTCGCCGTGCCGAGCGGCGTTGTCCCCTGGAAAAAGGCAACCTGGCTGATGGGGTTGGTGTTGTTTACGACGACGGCCTGGATGGGCAGGTTTGTGCCTTGGGAAAATGAGTTTCCGCTGGCGATGCCCACGATGCTGACCGAAGGGACGCCGGGCAAAATCTCAACCAATTCGATGCCGTTGGTGCTTCCGATATTGCGGCTGTATTGTTTGCTGGTGGCGTTGTTCCAGTGTTCTTCCACGCCCAGGCTGCCGACATATGCGCTGCTGCCGATGGTAGGCTGATAGGCGATGCCTGAAAGCTTCGGCCCGTTCGCGCCGGGCACATACGCCGCTTCCTTCATGTAATAATCGCTGTTCTGGGTCATGCCCCATTCCGCGTTCATGAAATCAAACCCCACCGAATCAATGGCCACGCCATCCTGGGACAGGAACACGCTGCTGGGCCAGGCCCCGTTGAAGGGGCTCATGTTCCATTTGACCGGCATGACGTTGGGTTTGGGCGCGCCGTAAAGCGCGTCAACCATGAACAATAAAGTTTTCTCGCCCAATTCCTGGTGGCCCATGGGTTCGATCAGGTTGGAATAGTATGCAGTGCTGCCGTTGCCCCAGGTGGGGCCGTGGCGCTGGCCGGAAATGGCGCCGTAAAGGTTTTTGCCGCAAAGCGTCGGGCCGTCGCTGGAACCGTGACTTTTCATGATCGCCATGTTGATGAGAAATCCGGCGTTCAAAATCTGCTGGCAAATCATCAGTCCTCTCGACGTGGTTTCGCCGCTCGCGTTGATGGCGTAGGCGATGTTGTTGGTGGACGGCCAGACCGCCAGCTCGCGGCCCTGCAAACCCACGCCGTCCACGAAGCGCACGCCGGGGTAAAGCGGATGGATGTAATTGTAAATGTTGTCGCCGATGGTGCGCGGGCCGCCCCAGCCGCGGTTCAATCCCGTGGGATCGCAAACAATGATGTTGGTCTGCGCCACATTCACCGCCACCAACTGCTTGACGAGGGCGAGGATGGCGTGCGGATTTCCGGTGATGCTGTATTCATCACCCGAATTGCTTGGGTCTTCAACACCGTTGAGCGCATAATAATTATTGTTGTCGTAGTTGCAGGGATTCTGGTTGATTTTGATGGCGATGGTCTGTCGCGGCGACTGTGCGTAGCCGATGCTGCCCAAGCCGCGCCGCTGATTAAAGGTGCGGAACAGCGCATCCCAAGCATCGGCGTCGTTGGTGGTGCTGGTGAGGCTGTGCAACGCGGCGGACAGCATGGTGTCAACCCGCGCCTGAACGACCATGTTGCTGTCCCACCAGTGGGTGCCGTCCTTGTTACCGCTCCAGAGACAGGCGGCGGGATCGTAGCTCCACACCACCCGGCCGGGATTGATGCCACGCGCGATGCCGATCGGCGCGTTGGCTGTGACTGTGGCGGCCGCTTGCGCTGATGATTCGTCCTGTCGGATCACCATTGCCGCGCAGACAAATGTCAACCCGAGGCAAATGCCCGCGACCACAAACCGGTTTTGCCGCGCAAACTTTTTGAAATTGCGATAGGCGGAAACCAGGCCGAACAAACTTAAGAAATAGAACATCCCTCCAAACGCAACCGGTGCGGCGATTTTTTGGCACGGATACTCCGCCCGAGACGGCTTGGGTATGACCCTGACCAGATACCAGATCAACGCGGCCAGCCCGATGATTGGAAACAGCCATCGGAACCAGCGGGACTGGCGGTTCAGCCCGACCACGCGGCCGGTCTTCCCACAAACGAGCAGTGGACCTTTTTTTAAAGGCATATCTTGTTTTTCGTTTCTTTAGAATGGCAGTCCGCCGCCACTTTTATAAGGCATTGTTGTTCCCATGACAAATCGCAATTGCACCCGCCCGCCGCAGACAGCGCCGACGCCCCGTCACCGAACGGCGGCTTTCAGATCCGGGTTCAACGCGCCGTTCATGCTGCCGCGACGGTAGCCCTGCAAATCCAGCGTGACGTGCGCGTAGCCGATTTCCTTCAACGCCCCGGCGATTTTATCCACGACGCCGGCCGCGAGAAATTTCCCCATTTCCGCCGGACCGACTTCGATGCGGGCCAGATGCGAAACCATTGCGGATTGCGGATTGCGGATTGCGGATTTTTTCGCGGCGCCGGCTGCCGGATTTTCAGTCTGCAATCCCCGATCGCCGCTCCGCAATTCATGGTGCCGCACGCGCACGTCGTGAAAGCCGAGGTCGCGCAGCGCATATTCCGCCAGCTCGATCATCCGCAGCTTGGCCGGCGTCACCGTTTCGCCGTAAGGCACGCGCGAACTCAAACACGCCATCTGCGGCTTGTCCGCCGTCGGCAGGCCGAGCCGCGAGGACAGCTCGCGGATTTCCGCCTTCGTCAAACCGACTTCCTTGAGCGGCGCGCGCACCTGGAATTCCGCCGCCGCCTGCGCGCCCGGACGGAAATCGCCGATGTCGCTGGCGTTTTCGCCGTAGGCAATCACCGCAAAATTTTCCGCCCGTGCCAGCGGCGTCAGTCCCTCGAACAGCTCGTGCTTGCAGAAATAACAGCGGTTCGCCGGGTTGGTGGTGTAATTCGCGTTGTCAAATTCCCGCGTGCGAAGGATGCGCACGGAAAACGAGAATTTCGCCGCGATGTCGAGCGCCTCCTGCAGTTCGCGGCGCGGCAGACTCGGCGAATCGGCAATCGCCGCCAGCGCGCGTTCGCCCAGCACCTCGTGCGCGACGTGCGCGAGAAACACCGAGTCCACGCCGCCGGAATAGGCCACCAGACACGAGCCGCAGCTTTTCAGCAGCGCCCGTAATTTTTCCAGTTTGTTGTTTGCTTCGCTCATCGCTTCAAATGCTTCGCGGCCTGAACCGCCGCCTCGTAAATCGTTTTCACCGGCACTTTTTTCTGCGCCGCCAGTTTTCTGGCCGGCTCGAATTCGGGCGCGGACTGAATCACCTTACCACCAAGCCGGCCAATTTTCACGGTCACTTTGCCGAAAGCGGTTTTCACTTCGGCAAATTCCCGGCGCAGCTTGCGGCGCTCCGCGAAGGTTTTCCGCACGCCGAACGCGGTGGTTTCGCGCAAAATCAATTCGCAGAATTTGTCCGCGTCGGCGTCCGCGCACAAAACCGTGAGCAGCACGCCGGGCCGGTTTTTCTTCATCTGGATCGGCGTGTGAAAAACATCCAGCGCACCGGCAGCCAGTGCTGTTTCGACAAAGCTGCCGAGAATTTCCCCGGTGCAATCGTCCAGATTCGTTTCCAGCACGGCAATCCGGTCGGTTTCCCAATCCAAATCGCATAGAACAGGCGTCGCGCCTGTTTCAGATCTGAATTTTCCGCTGGCACGGGAGTAGAAATTGGAGACAGGCGCGACGCCTGTCCCACCCAGCACCGCCCGCAACACATTCGGCCGCGTCACATTTTCCCGCGTGCCGAGGCCAAAGCCGATTTTTTCGGCGACCAGATTTTCCATTGCGCCGAAGCTTTCGACGAATTCCGCCAGCAGCGCCGCGCCGGTGGGCGTGACGAGTTCGTGCGGCTCATCGCATTGCGTGAGGCCGATGCCGCGCGCGCCGAGAATCGCCAGCGTCGCCGGTGCGGGGACCGGAAATTTTCCATGCGCGCAATCAATCCAGCCGGTGCCCTCGATTACCGGCGAGGCGAACACGCGCGGTTTGCCGAGCAGCTCCAGCGCGATGGCCGCGCCGACGATGTCCACGATGGAATCCACCGCGCCGACTTCGTGGAAATGGACTTCGTTTGGCGGCAGCCCGTGGATTTTCCCCTCGGCTTCCGCGATGCGCGCGAACACGGCGATGGATTTCTGCTTCACCCAGGCCGACAGCTTGCTGCGCGAAATGAGCTGTTTGATCTCCGAAAAATTGCGCTGGTCGTCATGCGCATGATCCTGGCGGTGTTCGTGCGGATGCCCGTGGCCGTGGTGATGATGACCGTGATCATCCGCGTGTTCGTGGTGATGCGCATCCGTGAGATGGACGTCAAACTTCACCCCGGCGATGGCGGATTTTTGCCGGCGCGAAACATGGAGATGGTAGCCGTCAAGCTTGAGCTTCTTCAACTCGCGTTCGAGTTTGGCGGCATCCACGCCGAGATCCAGCAGCGCGCCGATGAACATGTCGCCGGCGATGCCGCTGAAAATGTCGAGGTAAAGCGTTTTCATGGAAAAATCATTTCAGCCACAGATGCATACAGATTAACACTGATGGCAATCTTGCACAGCCGGAGCATCGTGTTTCATCTGTGTAAATCTGCGGTCAAAGCATTTATTTGCGCCGCCGCATAGCCGGCGCCGAAGCCGTTGTCAATGTTCACCACCGTCACGCCGCTGGCGCAACTGTTGAGCATCGCCAGCAGCGCGGCGATGCCGCCGAAGCTCGCGCCGTAGCCGATGCTCGTCGGCACGGCAATGACCGGCTTGGAAACCAGCCCGGCGATGACGCTGGGTAGCGCGCCTTCCATGCCAGCCACCGCGACGATGACACTGGCTTTTTGAAGGGTTTCCATCCGCGCCAGCATCCGGTGGAGGCCGGCGACGCCGACGTCGTGAATTCTTTCCACGCGGTTGCCCATGATTTCGGCGGTGACGGCGGCTTCCTCGGCCACCGGCAAATCGCTCGTGCCGGCGCAAATGACGGCGATGAAGCCGGGACGCTTTGGCAGAGGTTTATTCTCGATGGTCACACAGCGGGCGAGCGGATGATGAACGGCGCGTTTGAATTTCTTCCGCAGGGCGCGGGCGTGTTCGGTCGTGATGCGCGTCACGAGAACCTGCTGTCCGTGTTCCAAAAGCTTGGCGGCGATTTTGACGGCCTGTTCCGGCGTCTTGCCGGAGCCGAAAATCACCTCGGGAAAATTCTTGCGGAGCGCGCGATGCGTGTCCACCTGCGCAAAGCCGAGGTCGGCCACCGGCGCGGACTGGAAGGCACGCAGGACTTTTTCGCGCGGGATTTTCCCGGCGCGGAATTGTTCCAGCAATCGGCGGGCCTCGGTGGTGTTCATGGCATGATTTTCCGGTCAATGACGCTGGTTTTCATGTTTTCGAGAAATGCTTTTCCACGACCCCGCAAAAACGGTTTTCCCGGCCCGCCGTTTGGGGCGGCCTTTTCAAAGACAATCACGGGTTGGTCTGGCGATGCATCCATGCCGGTTCACGGCATCCTAAACGCAGCACGATTTAAGACAACAGGAAAAACGCATCGAACCCCGGCCGCAATTGTGAATTGGCAACAGCTTCCACCCCTGTTATTTTCCCGCAGATGTCCGAAACGGCTGCCGCAGTTCCACCGCCCTCAAAGGCGCGCGTTTTTCTCCGCCGGTTGATCACCTCGGTGATTCTCTGGACGGTGATCCTCGCGGCTTTGTTCTCCAGCAACTCGCTGGTTTCCGACGGCGTGTTTCTCCTCATCATCGTGTTTCTCGCGCTGGCCGGGCTGACGGAATTTTACGGCATCGTCGCAAAGCGCGGCCTTGCCTGCTTCAAATGGTGCGGGCTGCTCGGCGGCGTGCTGCTGATGGTCGGCACTTTTCTGAACCTCATCGGCCGCATCGGCACGCAGGGTTCGCCGGCGCGCGTGAACGATTTTGAAACGGGCTTCATCATCCTGTTCGTTCTCGGCCTGTGCGTGCGGCAACTGGTTTCAAAATCCGGCGCGTCGGGAATCACGGCCATCGCCACCACGCTCCTCGGCCTCATGTATGTGCCGTGGCTCCTGAATTTCATCCAGAAGATCAATTTTTTCCCGAACGTTGACGGCAAATACTTCCTGCTTTACTTCATCCTCGTCACCAAGTTCAGCGACATGGGCGCTTATTCCGTCGGCTCGCTCATCGGGCGGCACAAGATGATTCCGCGCATCAGCCCCGGCAAGACGTGGGAGGGGTTTGCGGGCGCGGTTTTGGTCTCCACCGCCGCCAGCCTCGTCTTCGTGCATTTTTTCAGCGGCAAAATGGCCGGCATAAATTTGTTCCACGCCACGATTTTGGGAGTCATCTTGAGCGTGACGGCTGTGATCGGCGACTTGATCGAATCGCTGTTCAAGCGCGAGGCCGGCGTGAAGGATTCCGGCAGGCTGTTTCCGGGCATCGGCGGCATTCTCGACCTGCTCGACAGCCTTTTGTTCAACGCGCCGATCATGTATCTGTATCTGCGGCACATTTTGACGCACCCTTGATTGGCCACAGATGAGCACAGATGAATGCGGTGAAAGATTACTCGCTTTAGCCGGTCACAGAACAACTGATCGGTGCGGCCTTCGAGGTTCATAATGTTCTCGGCCATGGATTTCTCGAACGTGTTTATCAACGCGCAATGCAGGTTGAACTCCAATCGCGAGGCGTAAAAGCTGGACTGGAACCGATGATACAAGTCCGGTTCAAAGGCGTGATTGTTGGCGATTATGCCGCCGACCTGCTCGTCGCGGACAAAATTCTTGTTGAATTAAAGACCGATTCTGAATACCAGTCGCTGCATGAAGCGCAATGGTTGAATGAACTTCGCGGCACGGGAATCAAGGCTGGCCATCTCGTCAACTTCGGACGCGAGCGGGTTGAATACAAGCGAATGGTTTTCTAATCGTGCTTCATCTGTCTAAATCTGTGGCTGAAAATGAATCTGCTGGAAAAAATCAAGGCACGGTTCGCCGGCAAGGCGAAGCCGGAGCATTTGCGGCGCGGCGAACTGGGCGAGCGCGCGGCAAAAAAGCATTTGCAACAGCTTGGTCTGAAATTTCTCGCGGCCAACTTCCGGTCGGCGCGCGGCGAGATTGATTTGATTTTCCGCGACGACGACTGTCTCGCATTCGTCGAGGTCAAGACGCGGTCGTCGGAGGACTGGACACGCCCGGCGGCGGCGGTGGATGCGCGCAAGCGGCGGCTGATTTCCCAGACCGCGCTGGATTATCTGCGGCTGCTGAAAAATCCGCCGGTGAAAATCCGGTTCGACATCGTGGAGGTTTTGCTGGCGGACGGCGAAGTGCGCGAAATCCGGTATTTGCCCAACACGTTCGCGCTCTCGAAGCCCTATCGCTACGGCTGAAATGACGCGCGCCGGCGATGTCTGACCGGTTTGAACCGGATGGACTTTGAACGCCGCGGGGCCACACTCGTCAAAGGAGATGAAAAGGAGATGCAATTGGCCGGAATCATAAAAATCACGACGGTGGCGCTGCTGGCGGCGGGCGCTTGGGCGGTGACGCGGGATGCGGGCCGCGCGCAGCCAGCCGGTTTTGGCAGCAGTTCAACCAATCAGCCAGACGACATGAAAAATTTCAAAAAACCGGACGCGGCGGATCTGAAGAAAATGCTGACGCCCGAACAATTTGCCGTCACGCAGCAGGCGGCGACCGAGCCGGCTTTCCAGAACGAGTTTTGGAACAACCATGCGCCGGGCATTTACGTGGACGTGGTGTCGGGCGAGCCGCTGTTCAGCTCGCTCGACAAGTTTGATTCCGGCTGCGGCTGGCCGAGCTTCACCAAGCCGCTGTCCGGCGGATTGCTGGACGAACGCGCCGACGCCTCCTTCGGCATGACGCGCACGGAAGTCCGATCCAAAACCGCCGACTCGCATCTCGGCCACGTTTTTGACGACGGTCCCGGCCCGACGCATCTGCGCTATTGCATCAACTCGGCGTCGCTGCGGTTCATCCCGCTGGACAAGATGGAAGCGGCGGGCTACGGGGCGCAACTGGTGCCGTTCATCAAGGCCGGGCTTTACAAACCATCAACCACGCCGGCGCAGACGAACAGTCCCGCGGAAAAGCGGTAGCCGGCGCGAGACGGCTCGCTGCCCGGAAACAATTACTCCGATTTGGAGAAAATCAGCGAGGCGTGGTAGCCCCAAAAGCCCAGGGAGTTGGACATGAAAGCTGAAATTCGGGCCGGCCGGGCGATCAATGGCTGCGCATTGATGGAGCAAGACGGATCCGGTTCGTGACAATTTGCGGTCGGAGGAATCATCTGATGTTGCATCGCTTCAATCCCGATGACCGCTTCCAGCACCGGTGTTGCCCCCAAACAATGACCCGTAACGGGTTTTGTCGAACTACAGGGAATCGGCATGGTGCGATTACCGAACAATTCCCCAATGGCCCGGGCTTCGGCCAGATCATTCAGCTTGGTGCCGGTGCCGTGCGCATTGACGTAATCAATCGCATCCGGGTCAAGTCCCGCCATCTGCAACGCCTGCCGCATGACCAGGAGCAAACCCGCGCCGTCTTCGTTGACACTCGCGCGGCCCGAGTCATGGACATTCATGGCCCATCCGGCCAAATGCGCCAGCGGCCGGACTCCACGCCGGCTGGCGGCGCGGGCCGATTCGAGAACCAAAAATGCGCCGCCTTCGCCGAGAACCATACCGTTGCGCGTGGCGTCAAAGGGGCGGCATGTCCGCGCGGCTTCTTCATGAAAACCAAGCACGCCAGCGGAATCCAACTGGGCCAGGATGACCGATTGCAATGGGGCTTCGGATCCACCCGCCAGCATCACGTCCGCCTTGCCCAGGAGAATCTGCTCCGCCGCGAAGCCGATGGCAAAGGCCGCCGAGGCGCAGGTGGCGGAAATGGTTGCGCCCGGCCCATTCAGTTTGAAGGCCTGCACCAGCACCCCGCCCAGGGCCCCGAAGGCGCAATTAGCCGACAAGGACGGCGGATATTTCGGCTGCCCCAGGCAATTGAAGGATTCATTGATTTTGCCCAGCGGTCCTCGCGATGAACCGGTGACCATGCCGATTTGCGTCGGAAGATAGGCTCCTGCGAGCTGCGCCTGATGCCATGCTTGTTTGGCCGCCAGCCACGCCATTTGCGCGCTGCGATCCATCTTCCGCACCGGATGCAGTTCGGGCTGTGAAACATCCAGTTCGGGCGCGCTGCAAACGGCGAACCGGGAGCTTCCGGTTCCCATTTCAAACTCCCGCCATGCGGCCGTGCTGTGGCCCGCGACAGCCGCCTCCCACAGCTCCGGCACCGAGCCGCCGGCCGCCGAGAAACAACCCGTGCCGGTGACGACCACTGGATTATCACGTGCCAAATTGGTGAGAATGGAGGAGTTCATTGGGAGGCTATTTCATCGGGGTGGTGACGCCGGCGGCTGGAATTTTACTGCCATCAGCTTCGAAAATTGTTGAGGGTGTTGCCGAAAATGGGGCAGCATTTCATCCAGCAGATGTTTTCCGGCCTGTGTCCAATCAGCCTCGGCGGTCAGATACTCCGGCGGCACCGGGCGACCCAGTTTGATATGGTAATGCCAGTGGCCTTCGTCAATAAGAACCAACGGAATCAGTTCCGCCCGATGACGAATGGCCAGACGGACCGCGCCGGCAGCCATTTGAAAGGTCCAGCCTTCGCCAACCGGCAAATCCACCCGCTTGACCGCCCCAGCATCAATGGCAACCAGCAGTGCATTCCCGGCGGCGAGAAACTCGTTTGCTTCGCGCAATTGATCCAGATAAAAGGCGTTCGGAATTTCCGGAAAAGGCGAGAATCCGTCTCCCAGCCGATCCAGGTTCGGACGATTTTCCGCCTTGCCGGCGATCAGGCTTGCTGCGGGAACTCCGGCGGCACGAAGCCAAAATCTGGACAGGCGATAGGCGCTGGAATGAACAAACGCGAGCACGACCGGGCGTTTGTCCTGCCTGGCACGCAGCACAGGATCGAGTCCCTCGATGCGGCAACGGCTCATCCATTTGGGTTCCGCCAGCCGTTCCGGCACATACTCCAGCATCTGATTCAAATAACATTGAATCCGCGAAACGCTTATGACTTGGCCCGGCCTTCCGGCAGCGAGACAGGCGGGCAAAGGCGATGGATCCAGCTTTCGCCGCAACGCAGAACGCACACAAGCGTAGCCCCCAAAAATCCAGAAAAGGCTCCGAACCGGCAATCGGCGCTCCATCCAGCGAAAAGTTTGGAAGAAGATCAGTTTGCGACTGTCTTTGAGTCTGTTCTCCATCTCGCCAAAGCGGATCATGGCGCGAATTATTGGGCAACCCAACGCGGTTTCAACATTTTTCTCCCAGACCCGGCGCACGGCCATTCTTCGCGGACGAAAACCACTTCACCTTTTGCGTGCGCTGAAGGAAAATCTGTGGTTTAATCCACAGTTCTGATGGACGACACAAATTCATTGATCGAACAGCGCCGGGCCAAGCTCGCCGCGCTGCGCGCGAAGGGCATTGACCCGTTCAAAAACAAATTCACACCCGGCGAGACCTGCGCCGACGCGCGGAAAAATTACACCGAAGGCCGCGAAGTGGCCGTTGCCGGGCGCATCACCGCGCACCGCGAAATGGGCAAATCCATGTTTCTGGACGTGCGCGACCAGTCCGGGCGGCTCCAGATTTACGCGCAGAAAAATCATCTCGAAGAAACCGCGCCGGGCAGTTGGGACATTTTCTCTCACCTCGACCTCGGCGATTTCATCGGCGCGCGCGGCAAGCTGTTCACCACCAAGACCGGCGAGATTTCCATCAAGCTCGATTCCTTTGTGATTCTCGCCAAGGCGCTGCGCCCGCCGCCCGCGAAATGGCACGGGCTTGAAGACACGGAAATCCGCTACCGCCAGCGCTATCTCGATTTGATGGCGAACCCGGCGGTGAAGGACATTTTCCTCAAGCGCAGCGAAATCATCCGCGAAATCCGGAATTTTCTGCATGCGCGCGGCTTCGTGGAAGTCGAGACGCCGATGATGCAGGCGATTCCCGGAGGCGCGGCGGCGCAGCCGTTCATCACGCATCACAACGCGCTCGGCTGTGATTTTTACATGCGCATCGCGCTGGAGCTTTACCTCAAGCGCCTGCTTGTCGGCGGCGTGGACAAGGTGTTCGAGATCGGCCGCAACTTCCGCAACGAGGGCCTGTCGCGCAAACACAATCCCGAATTCACCATGCTTGAAGCCTACCAAGCCTTCGGCGATTACGAGACCATGATGGAGCTGGTGCAAAGCATGGTTTGCCACGTCGCGCAAAAGGTTTTGGGCACGCTGAAAATTGAAACGAAGGACGCCGAGGGGAAAATTGTAAAGTCCATCGACCTCACGCCGGATTGGAAGCGCGCGAAATACAAGGACCTCGTCCGCGAAAAAGCCGGCGCGGACTGGTTCGACGTTTCACCCGCCGAACGCCGCCGCCGCGCGATCGAAGATTTGAAGCTTGGTGGCGACATTGCAAAAAATTACGAGGATTTTGAAGTCACCGGCGCGGTGTTCGAGAAATTGATCGAGCCGACGCTGATTCAGCCGACATTCGTCACGCATCTGCCGAAGGAACTGGTGCCGCTCGCCAAGCTGTCGCCCGACGACCCGACGGTGGTCGAGGTTTTCGAGTGCTGCATCAACGGCCAGGAAATCGCGCCCGCCTACACCGAGCAGAACGATCCCATTGAGCAGCGCGAACGCCTCGAACACCAGGCCGGCGGCGAGACGCAAAAACTGGACGAGGATTTTCTCGTCGCGCTGGAGCACGGCATGCCGCCCGCCGGCGGCATGGGCATGGGCATTGACCGCCTGTGCATGATGATGCTCGGCCAGGAAAGCATCCGCGACGTGATTTTGTTCCCGCAGTTGAAGCCGAAATGAAAACTGCATCCGGCTTGTCAGCGCGGCAAAATTCGGTTAATTTCAGACCATGCAAGCAAAAGCAATTGTCGGCGGCCGGCTCGTGAGCTTCAGGCTCTCGCCCGAGCTCGCGCGCGCCCATCGCGCCAACGCCGGCAAAACCATGACCGACGAGGAGGCCGTGGCCTTTGTCGAAAAGAAACGTCGCACGCTCGCGTTGCGCCGCGCCAAGCCCTACCTTGAAAGTCGTTCTTGATACTTGCGTTCTCAAGCTTGCCACGTTGCCGAACCCGGTCAATCCGGCGGCTTTGATTGTGGAGCTTTGCCTTGCCGGAACAATTCGCGCCTGGGCCTCGCCCGCGATGATTGAGGAATATCAGGAAGTCCTCGCGGAGCATCCCGAATTGCTGCAACGCATCGTGTCCGAAGTCGAACCTTGCTATCCGCTGACGGAATTCGACGTCATCCGCCACAAGCCCGACAACCGGTTTCTGGAATGTGCGCTGGCCGTGCCGGTGGATTTCATCGTCACCGTCAATATTGCGCGCGGCCATTTCGATCAGCAGGATTATCAAGGCGTGCGCGTGGCGACCCCGGGCGTATTTGTGAATTACCCCGGCGTGCAAAGGCTGGCGCAAAAACATTTCGGCCTGAAATGTTAAACCTGTTTTTCATCTCGCCATGCTCACCGTAGCCGGACTTTCAAAATCATTTGGCGGACGCGAATTGTTTGACGACGTTTCGTTGAACATCATGGCGGGCGACCGCATTTCCATCGTCGGGCCGAACGGCGCCGGCAAATCCACGCTGTTCAAAATCATCCTCGGCAAGGAGGAGGCGGACGCGGGCGACGTGACGTTCATCCGCGGCACGCGCACCGGCTATCTGCCGCAGGAGAGCGAACCGGCCGGCAATGAGAGCGTCCTCGACATCGCCGTGCCGCATGAACACGAGCACGACGGCCAGTTCGTCGCCAAGGCCAAGCAGATTCTCGACAGCCTCGGTTTCAAGCTGACGGACCATCACCGTCCGGCGCGCGAACTTTCCGGCGGCTGGGTGATGCGCGCGCATCTGGCGCGGCTGCTCGCGGAGGAACCGGATTTGCTCCTGCTCGACGAGCCGACGAACCATCTCGACCTCGAAACGCTGCTGTGGTTCCAGGAATATCTGCGCCATTATCCCGGCGCGATCCTGCTCATTTCCCATGACCGCGAATTTCTCAACCGGCTTTGCACGCACGTTGCCGAGCTGCGGCAGTCGCGCCTGCTGCGCTACACCGGAAATTACGACGAGTATCTCGAACAGCGCGCGTCGGCGGAGGCGACGATGATCGCCACGGCGAAATCGCAGCAGCGGGAGATTGACCGGATGCAATTGTTCGTGGATCGCTTCCGCGCCAAGAACACCAAAGCCGCGCAGGCGCAGAGCAAGATGAAGCAAATCGAGCGGCTCAAGGAGGAAATGGTCGGGACGCCGGACGATGACGGGCCGACGGTCGGCTTCCGGTTTCCGCAGCCGCAGCGCAGCGGCCAGCGCGTCATCACGCTGGAAAAAATCAAGTTCGGCTACGGTGAAAAATTGATTTACGACGGACTCCATTTCGAGGCCGAACGCGGCCAGCGCATCGTGCTGGTCGGGCCGAACGGCGCGGGCAAATCCACGCTGCTCAAGCTGCTCGCGGAAGTCCTCAAGCCGCAATCCGGCCTGCTCAAGCACGGTCACAACACGAAGTCCGGCTATTTCGCGCAGCACCGGGCGGCGATGCTGAATCCCCAGCACACGGTGTTGCAGGGGGCGCTCGACACGCCGCAGCGCGTGACCGAGCAGTCCGTCCGCAATGTTCTAGGCAGTTTTCTTTTTCGCGGCGACGACGTCTTCAAGCCGGTGAGCGTGCTGAGCGGCGGTGAAAAAAGCCGGCTCGCGCTGGTGAAACTGCTGCTCAATCCGCCGAACCTGCTGCTGATGGACGAGCCGACGACGCACCTCGACATGGCCAGTGTTGACGCGCTGATTGTGGCGTTGAAGCAATACGAAGGCACGCTCATCTTCATCAGCCACGACGTGCATTTCATCCGGCTGCTGGCGAACCACGTCGTGCGCGTGGAAAACGGCCATCTCCGGCATTTCACCGGCGGCTACCAGTATTACCTCGACAAGACGTCGCAATCGGCGCGCGCGGCGCTGACCAGTTCGAGCATCGCGAAATCCCCGTCCACAGATGGAAATTCATCTTCCGCCCCGGCGGTTGACCGCAAGGGGCAGAAACGGATGGAGGCCGAACAGCGGCAGGCGCGTTCGCGGAGGAAACAGGAAATCAAAAAACGCATCGCCGCGCTGGAGAAGGAGATTGCGGAACTCGAATCAAAGGAAAAAGAGCTGGCGGCGGAACTGGAGAAGCCGGAAAGCTACGCGGGCGGACGCGCGATGCAGATCAACCGCGAGTTGATGCACGTCCACGACCGCCTGCCGCTGGCGACGGCGGAATGGGAGGCGGCGGGGACGAAACTGGCGGAATTTGAAGCCGAACAGACGGCGCAATAATACTCACAGCCAGCTTTTCAATTGCCCGCGCAAAATCTGCCGGGCGCGATAAAGTCTGGATTCCACGGCCTTTGGCGTTGTTTTCAAAATTGATGCGGCCTCGGCCATGCTCAATTCCTCCCATTCGCACAGGACAATCGCCTCGCGCAAATCCTCCGACAGCTTCCCGACAGCAGCACGGATGGCGGCAGCGCGTTCGGCGGCAAGCGCCTGTTCGTTCGGCGTGGGAGCATCGGACGGCAACGTGCTGCCGAGCGTCTGTTCCGTTTCCGGATTTTCCGCTTCGAGCGAAATGGCCGGATGCCGCGAACGCCAGCGGAAATGATTCCGCGCGAGGTTCGCGGCAATGGTGAACAGCCAGGTGGAAAATTTCTCGTTCGTCCGGAAACTGCCGCGCGACTTGAAAACGCGGACGAAGGTTTCCTGTGCCAGATCGTTCGCGTCGTCCTCGTTGCCGACCATGCGGCAGAGGAAATGAAACACCGGTGTGGCGTGGCGCTCCATCAAATCGTTGAGCGCCGCGTCCTGGCCGGCAATCAGGCGTTCCATGTCCGCGCAGTCGCGGGCATTGATGTCAGTTTGTTCCATGGTGGCCGGTGTGGTCAGACATGGACTGCTCGATCTCCTCGTGGGAACCGAGCGTGAGCTTTTTCATTTCGGCGAGATAACGCCGGCCCTGCTCCGGCGGCATCGCCTGGCTGACTTCGATGAAATGCCGGAGCATCTGCGTCTGGCATTGCGCGCGGAGCTCGCCGAGTTCGGTCAGTTTCCGCTGCGCCTCGGCGGTCACATTGGTCCCGCTGCCGAGCGCGGTCTGAACCTCGGTGCTCTTGGCCGCGATGATCGCGCACATTTTGGCGCATTGCGGCATGTAACCCTCGTGCAACTGCCGGACGCGCGCCATCTCGGCGTCGCTCAAATGAAATTCATCGCGCAGCCAGCTCAAATCATCCGCCGAGCGCGTCATGGTTGTCACGCAGGCGCGCTGGCCGACAAAGTAGGAGCCGGCGAAAACTGCTGCCGCCAATGCCAAAGCTCCCAGCAAAATGACGAGTGACCGGTTCATTTAACGCAGTGAATTGGGCGCGACGGCGGCGAGATAACGCGCCTGTTCATTCTGCCGGGCTGTTTGCGTGCCCTGATAAGTTCCCAGCAAAACGCCCGCCAGCACCAATGTGGCGACTGTGGTGTAGGCAAATCGCGGCCGCAGAACCAGCGCGGTGAGCACGTCAAGCCACGAACCAGATTTCGCGGGCGCTTCGGCCTCTTCAATCCGCCGCCAGACATTTTCCTGAAATCGCGGCGGCAGCGACGGCGACGGGCGCGCGGTGCGCAGGACTTCGCTAAATCTGGTGTCGTCGGGATTCATGTTTTCTTTCATGGGTTCAAGGGCGGCGGGCGTTTATCCGCCGCCGCCCACAAATCTACCCATTTTACTTCGTTGCCGCAACGGCACAGCAGGGCATCGGTGCCGAGGGATTCACCGCACAGGCTTGAATCGCCTTCGGGCTGCTGCCGGTCATGTTCATGGCACAAACGATGGCGGGATTCACCTCGTTCGACTGGCCGGTGACAGTCTTGATCTGATTACCGAGTGCGCGGGGTGAAATGGTGGCCGTGTTGACCGCAACAGTGTTCACGTCGCTGGCCGTGCCGGAGACCTGCCTGGCCTGATTGCCGGCGGCGCGTGGCGAGAGCAGCGAGTCGCTGGCGTTGGCGTTGATGGCGAATGCGGCGAATGCAGCCACGCCGCAGGAGAGGATGAGATTACTTGTTTTCATTTTAATTTTTCTTTCTGTTTGGGTGGCGCTTCATTGCTCCACCCGGTTGTTGTCTCTGTCTTACCCCGGCAAACTGGAAACCCTTCAAAAATCTTCAGTCCCCGGCCATTGACCGTTCCGGCCACTTGCTAATTTTGTCCAGAAGACTATCTTTAAGCCGGTTGCGCTGGAAATTTCAAAAATAGTTGAGGGATTTCCGCCTCGCTGGTGTAAGCGCAAGCAGCGTCCTAAAACGGGCGCCTAACTTGAACAGACAAAAATCAACATCATGAAATTATTCAATCGCATCTGCCGCCCCGTGATTTGCGGGCTGGCCCTCACAGCCCTCGTCGCCATTCCATCGGTCAGCCGCGCCGACGGCACAAACTCCATCGCCGCCGCCAAGCCCGTGCCATATCCGCTGACGACCTGCGTTGTCTCCGGCGACAAGCTGGCCGGCGACATGGGCGCCCCAATCGTGTTTGTTTATCAGGACAGCGCGAAAGGGATCAATCAGGAGATCAAATTCTGCTGCCCGATGTGCAAGCCGCAATTCCTCAAAAACCCGGACAAATACATGAAAATCATCCGCGACGCCGAGGCCAAGAACGCCAAGAAATGACGGACGAAAGCCAAAATATGAGCGGCGCGACCCACCCATCGGCGTGAGATTCAGATTGTGAAAACGGCATGGTCCATCATCTGCAGCTTGGCATTTGTCTGGGCGCAGATTGCCGCCTGCGCGCAAACGCCGCAGGCCGCCGCCGCAAAACCGGATTGCGGTTGCGGTGGCAGGATGGCCTGTTGCGCCGCGCACCACGCCCCGATTTCACAGCCGCTCGCCGCCAATCCGGCGCCCGCTGGAAACCAAAATCAGCTTTCCGTTCCCCCGCAAAATATCGCGGCCTGGGTTTTGCCTGACGCCGCGATCTCTCAATTTCCTTCCGCTTCGCCAATTTCGTTTGTGACGGAGGCCAGCCCGCTTTACTCGCGGAACTGCGCCTGGCTCATCTGATTTTTCTCTTCCTCGCCCGTGGTGTGCCCTTCGCCGGCGCGCTGCGTCCCGCCTGCATTGTTTCCGTGGATTTGTTGTGTCCGTGAAATGCGTTTGAAGTTGTGAATTTATGAAGCCAGTTGCCATTTTAAGTTTGCTCGCCGCCAGCGTGCTGGTGTTCGCCGGCTGCCGGGGCGTTCCCGCGCCGGGCGAAAAACAGGCGCGCCGGGATTTCGGCGCGGTCGCCGGTCAATACCGGCCCGGCAACCGCCCGCCGGTTTTGCCGGAGCTGACGCCGGATTCCAGCTTGAGCAATTACCTCGCGTTCGCGCTGCTGAATTCGCCGGCGGTCGCGGCGGCGTATTACGACTGGTCGGCGTCGGTCGAAAACATCACCGTCGCGCGCTCGCTGCCGGACCCGCAAATCACCTTTCAATCGGACATTGCCGACATCGTGACGAGCGTGATGCCGGGTTTCCTGCAACAATTTCCCGGCCCCGGCAAGCTCAAGGCGCGCGCCCGATTCGCCGTGACGGAGAGCGGCGGAAAATACTTCGCGTTTGAAAGCGCGGTGCTGCAAGCAGCGTTCAATCTGAAGCACGCCTATTACCGGCTCGGCCTGCTGGACGAACAGCTTTGCCTCAAGCGCGAGACGCTTTCGTTGCTGGAAAATCAGGAGCGCGTCCTTCGTGTCCAAAACGTCGCGGGCACGGCGTCGCTGCCGGAAACGCTGCGCGTCCAGAGCGAGCTGGATCGCGTCCGCAACGAAATGGCCAATCTCGAAGACTCGCGCCGGCCGCTGCTGGAAAATTTCAAGGCCGCGCTGGGCCTGACGCCGCCGCAGCCCGCTCCGCCGGCACCCGCGCATTTTGAAACGAGCGGCGAAAATCCCGATGCCGAGGAGTTGTTTCGTTTTGCGTTCGCCCACAATCCGCAGCTTGCGGCGATGGAAGCCGATGTGCGCGCCGCCGAGGCCGGCATCGCCGTGGCTTACAAGGAGCGCGTGCCGGATTTCAGCCTCGGCTTGATGGCCGACGCCAAAACCGCGCCGACGCTGTTCCGGCCGCTGGCGGGCATGACCTTTCCGATCTGGCGCGACAAGCTCGCGGCGGAAGTTGCGCAGGCCCAGGCGAACGAGCTGGCGGAAAAATCGCGGCTGAAGGCCGGACAGATTGACCTCGCCGTGAATTTCGCCGAAAAATCGTTTGCCTGCCGTGAAACCGGCCGCAACGTCGCGCTGATTGAAAACCAACTCCTGCCGCAGGCGCGCCAGTCATTGGAAACCGTCCGCGCCGGTTATCGCACCGGCGCGGTGGATTTTTCCGCCATGACCGACGCAGAACGGGAGCTTTTGGATTTGCAGCTTGAAGCGGTTGAAGCCCGGACCGACCGCGAGATTGCGCTGGCGGAACTGTCGCTCATGGTCGCCGGTGTGCCGCCGGCGAACGCACCGCTGTTACCTCGTAGCAGCGGACATGAGTCCGCTCCATCTTCCCGAAATGAAAGTCGGAGCCGACTTACGTCGGCTGCCACAAAGAATTGAATTTATGAAAACAAAAATGAAATTGATTTTGGCTGGAACGCTGCTCGTCGCGGCGGTTGGCCTCGGCGTGTTCGCCGCCGACAACTCCAGCAATTTGGACGCGACCAACTCCGTCGCCACTTCCTCCGGCAAAACGCTTTACACCTGCGGCATGCACCCGTGGATCATCCAGGATCATCCCGGCAACTGCCCGATTTGCGGCATGAAGCTGGAGCCGGTCCACAAAACCGCCGGCGCTGATGCGGCGACTTCGGCTGACCGCAAAATTCTGTATTACAAGTCCACGATGATGCCGGGCGAGACCGGCACCAAACCGGGCAAAGACAGCATGGGCATGGACATGGTTCCGGTTGATGCCGGGGAGCCTGCCGCCGCGAATTCTTCCGTCATCTCGATTGATCCGGCGACGATCCAGTTGATGAACCTCCAGACGACGGAAATCGCGCGCGGCCCGCTGCGCCGGAGCATCCGCACCGTCGGAACGATTGACTACAACGAAACCGCGCTGGCGGACGTGACGACCAAGTTCAGGGGCTGGATTGAAAAACTGGACGTGGACGCCACGGGCGAACTCGTGCATCGCGGCGAGCCGCTGTTTGGAATTTATTCACCGGAACTTTACAGCGCCGAGGCGGAGTATCTGGCGGTTCTGAATTCCACGAACGATTCCGACGCATCGCCGCTGCGCGACGCGGCGCTGGAAAAATTGAAATTCTTCGACATTTCGGATGGACAAATCGCCGCGCTTGAAAAATCCGGCAAGCCGTCCAGGACACTGGAAATGCTCGCGCCGGCGGACGGGTTTGTCATTGAGAAGGACATCGTGCAGGGCCAGATGGTGGACGCGGGCATGAAACTTTACCAGTTGGCCGACCTCGGCGTCGTCTGGGTCTTCGCGCAGGTTTACGAGCAGGATTTGCCTTGCGTCCAGCTTGGCCAGGAGGCGACGGTCAAATTGTCATCGCTGCCGGACCGCGAATTCCGCGGGCGCGTCACCTACATTTATCCGAACGTGGACGAAAAAACGCGGACGGCACGCGTGCGGCTGGAGTTTGAAAATCCCGGTTATTTTCTCAAGCCCGGCATGTTCGTCTCGGCGCAAATCACGGCGGAATTGGAACCGTCCGCGCTGCTGGTGCCGGATTCGGCGGTGCTGCGCAGCGGCGAAAAAAATACGGTGTTCGTCGCGCTGCCCGGCGGCAAATTTGACCCGCGCACGGTCGCGCTCGGCCTGGAATCCGAACATAATTTGTATGAAGTCATCAGCGGTTTGAACGAGGGCGATCGCGTGGTCACATCCGGGCAGTTCATGCTGGATTCGGAAAGCCAGTTGCGCGAGGCCATCCAGAAAATGAGCGAGCAGGTGGCGGCGACACCGTCGTCGCCTTCTTCGGCCACAAATCTAACCGCGCAAATTTCTGCCACCAGCGCCGAAAAGGAACCGGTGGTCTACGTCTGTCCGATGCCGGAGCACGTCTCCATCACCTACGACCATCCGGGCAACTGCCCCATTTGCGGCATGGCGCTGGTGCCGGTGACGCCATCCGAACTCAAACAGCTTCAGCCCGGCGGCAAGGTGCTTTACTACACCTGCCCGATGCCCGAGCACGCCAGCGTTCACGAAGACAAACCGGGGAAATGTCCGATTTGCGGCATGACTCTCATTCCGGTGATGGCCGCACCAGATGCGTCCACGAATTCAACGCCGCCGGATGCCGCGAATTAAGAAGGAATTTCCATGCTCACGCGCATCATAGATTTTTCGCTCCGGAACAAGTTCATCGTTCTGCTGGTGACGGTGGTGTTGGTGCTCGGCGGCGTTTACGCGGTGCGCAACATCCCGCTCGACGCCATCCCCGACCTTTCCGACACGCAGGTCATCATTTACACGCCGTGGGAAGGCCAGGCGCCGAACATCGTCGAAGACCAGGTCACTTATCCCGTTACGACCAAGATGCTTTCCGTCCCGCGCGCGAAGGTGGTGCGCGGCTATTCGTTCTACGGCTACTCGTTCGTCTATGTGATTTTTGACGACGGCACCGATCCTTACTGGGCGCGCAGCCGGGTGCTGGAATACTTGAGCAGCATCAGCGGCCAATTGCCCAAGGGCGTCACGCCGTCGCTCGGCCCGGATGCCACCGGCGTCGGCTGGGCGTTCATGTATTCCATCAACTCGACGAACCGCAATCTCGCCGACCTGCGCTCGATTCAGGACTGGTATTTGAAGTATCAACTGACCGCCGTGCAGGGCGTGTCGGAAGTCGCGTCCATCGGCGGTTTTGTGAAGCAATACCAGGTGACGGTGGATCCGACGAAGCTCCGCGCCTACAACCTATCGTTGAACGAAGTGAGCCAGGCCATCCAGCGGAGCAACGGCGAGGTCGGCGGGCGTTCGCTCGAATTATCCGAGCGCGAATTCATCCTGCGCGTGAAGGGCTACATTGAAAATCTCGACGACCTGAAAAAGGTCGCCGTGGGCGTCGGTGAAAACGGCGTGCCGATTTTGCTGCGCGACGTGGCGAACATCCAGTTCGGCCCGGACATGCGGCGCGGCATCGCCGATTTGAATGGCGACGGCGAGACCGTCGGCGGCATCGTCGTCGTGCGTTACGGCGCGAACGCCTCCAAGGTAATCCAGGCCGTGAAACAGCGGCTGGACCAGGCGATGAAAGCGCTGCCGCCGGACGTGAAAGTCACCGTCACCTACGACCGCACGGCGCTGATTGACCGCGCGGTGGCGACGCTGGAAGAAAAGCTCATCGAAGAAAGCATCGTCGTCGCGCTCGTGTGCCTCGCGTTCCTGCTGCACCTGCGGAGCGCGCTGGTGGCGATCATCATTTTGCCGGTCGCGGTGCTGATTGCATTCCTCGTCATGTTCGGGCAGGGCATCAGCTCGAACATCATGTCGCTCGGCGGCATCGCCATCGCCATCGGCGCGATGGTGGACGCGGTCATTATCATGATCGAGAACGCCCACCAGCATCTGGAACGCGACCAGGGCAAAAAACCGCACTGGGAAATCATCCGCGACGCGGCCGTCGAAGTCGGACCGGCGCTGTTTTATTCGCTGCTCGTCATCACCGTTTCGTTCCTGCCGGTGTTCTCGTTGCAGGAACAGGAAGGCCGGCTGTTCAAACCGCTGGCGTTCACCAAGACGTATTCGATGGCGGCGGCGGCGCTGCTGTCCATCACGCTCGCGCCGGTTCTGATGGGCTGGTTCATCCGCGGAAAAATTCCGAGGGAGGAAAAAAATCCCATCAACCATTTCCTCATCTGGCTCTACAAGCCGGTGGTGGACCTGGCCATCCGGTATCGCTGGCTGGTGGTGATTTGCGGCGGCATTTTGGTCGGCTGGGTTTTCTTTCCGTGGAACTCGGTCGTAGCGCGGCTGCTGCCGGATGGCCACGTAAAACAAATGGCCTTCTCCGCCGGCAAGTTGTTCCCGTATCAAAACATCGGCTCGGAATTCATGCCGCCGCTTTACGAGGGCGACCTGCTTTACATGCCCACGACCTTTCCGGGCATTTCTCCGACCAAGGCGCGCGAGCTGATTCAAATCACCGACCGCATCATCAAATCGTTTCCCGAGGTGGAAACCGTTTTTGGCAAGGCCGGCCGCGCCGAGACCGCCACCGACCCCGCGCCGATGGACATGATTGAAACCACCATCCGCCTCAAGCCGGAAGCCGACTGGCCTACCGTGGATATCAAGGACGACGACGGAAAAATCATCGCGCACCGACGACGCACGCCGGATGAATTGACCGGGGCGATGAACGACGCGGTGCAAATCCCCGGCCTGAATAATGCCTGGACCATGCCCATCGCCACGCGCATTGACATGCTTTCCACCGGCATCAAGACGCCCGTCGGCATCAAGATTGCCGGGCCGGATCTGGCCACGCTCGAACGCATCGGCATCGAGGTCGAGGCCGTCGTCCGACAGGTGCCCGGCACCGCCAGCGCCTTCGCCGAACGCGTGACCGGCGGACGCTACATCGAGTTTGAAATTGACCGCGACGCCATCGCGCGCTACGGCCTGACCGTTGGCGACGTGCAGGACGTGCTTTCAGTGGCGCTTGGCGGCATGCCGCTGACGACGACCGTGGAAGGTCTGCAACGCTACACCATCAATTTGCGTTACGACCGCGATTTCCGTTCCGATCTGGATTCGCTCAGGCGCGACATTGTCATTCCCACACCCACCGGAGCGCAAATACCGCTCGGCGAACTCGCCAGCATCAAAGTCGTGGACGGCCCGATGTCCATCAAGACCGAAGGCGCCGTGCCAAACGACTGGGTTTATGTGGACATCCACGACGTGGACGTTGGCACCTACGTCCAGAACGCCATGCACACCGTGAACGCCGCCATCGCCGACGGCCGGATCAAGCTGCCGCCCGGCTACAATCTTTTCTGGAGCGGCCAATACGAATACATGCTGCACGCCAGGGCGCGCCTGTTGATGGTCGTGCCGCTGACGCTGCTCATCATTTCGCTCATCATCTTCCTGAACACGCGCTCGCTGCTCAAGACCGCCATCGTGCTGCTGGCCGTGCCGTTCTCGCTGGTCGGCGCGTTCTGGACGCTCTACCTGCTGCACTACAATTTGAGCGTGGCCGTCTGGGTCGGCATCATCGCGCTCGCCGGTCTCGACGCCGAGACCGGCGTCATCATGCTGTTATACCTGGATCTCGCCTACGACGAGTGGCGGAGAAAAGGTTTGATGCGGAACCTCGGCGATTTGCGCGACGCGATTTATCACGGCGCGGTGAAACGGCTGCGCCCGAAAATCATGACCGCCAGCGTCATCATCGCAGGTCTCGCGCCGATTTTATGGAGCCACGGCACCGGAGCGGACGTGATGAAACGCATCGCCGCGCCGATGGTCGGCGGCATCATCACCTCCACCATTTGCGTGCTGGTGGTTTACCCGGCCATCTTTTATCTGTGGCGCTCGCGAACAATCAAGGCGGACGGGAAATGAGACAATGATATCTCTGAAAAACTCAATTCCGGGCAGCAGACTGGTGTGAAAACTTATTGGCCGGTCATGGTGACCAGCAATTCCCCGCCCTCGTTGACCGACGTTGCGAACACCGGCAAATCGCGGCGGGCCGGCCCGTGGGTCACATGGCCGTCGGCATCAAAGGTCGAGCCGTGGCAGGGACAGTGGAAGGAACGGTCCGGCTCAACGTCCAGCTTGCATTTCCGGTGGGTGCAGATCGCTGAAACGGCAAAAAGTCTTTCACCCTGACGGACGACGAAGAATCCCTGATTGCGAAAGCCGGCATATGCGCCGTCACCGGCATAATTGGCGGCCGCTCCCGCGTTCACCGTCCGTTCTCCGCCACCAGCGGCAGCGCCGCCGCTTTCAACGGAATTGCAACCAGCGGCAAAACCCGCGGTCAATATCAGGAATTCACGCCGGCTGATTTTCATGCCGCAGGCATTGATGCGGTTTCAAAATTCAAACACCAGGCTGGTGATGACACCCCAGTGTGTGTCCTGGCGGGCGTTGTTATCCAGCGGGAAGACAAACGCGATGCCCGGTCGCGGCTGGATGCGGCCGACGGCCTTGAGATTGAGCCGGAATCCGGCATCACCCTGCAGGCCGTTCTGGCCGGGATGATCCTTGTTCAATTCGGTTTCGCCCATCAGCTCAAAGACGGGGATGAGTTGTTCGACATCCGGCAGCGGCAGCGTGTTGTGCGGAATTGTATAACCAAAGACGAAACCGTATTCAAAGGTCTGCAAGCCGCCATCATCGCCGGGGCCGAACAATGTGGAATAACCGAGGATGGCCTGGGTGGTGAAATTGCCGAGCTTCAGGTCGTCAAAAATCTTGGGGACAAGTTCGCCGTTCTTGCTGACGGCGGATTCGGTGGGGATGCCCGCCTCGAAGCCCGCGCCAAGGGTTGAGTCCACAAGGCCTCCGGCCGAGACGAATTGATAAAACGGATAACGCGCGCCCACGTCAATGTTGTCGAAACCCTCCGTGGTCTGGCCGTCCGACACATCGCGTTCGTAGGGGATTTCCAATTCCAGCGTCAGCAGGCCGAATCCTTCTTCCACTTCAGGGTGGATGATGTCGGTCTTGGAACCGCCGGCTTCGGTGTGCAGCCAGTCCAGCCGCGCCTCGCCAGTCTCCAAATCGGAGTCGTCCACCAGAAACGGTTCAGGAAAGACGCCCAGACCATATCCGCTGCGGCTGTCGAGCCAGTCGAAAAGCCCGTGGCTCGTGCCGGCCTGTGTGGCGGGAGAAACTGGTGCGGTTTGTTCATTGGTGAACGCGGCATGGCTCGATTCAATGGCCAGCGCACAGAGGCAACCGATTGCGAACATCCTTTTCATCGAAGCGAGCATAGCAGCCCTCCCGAAATCCCGCAACTGTCTGCCCGCCATTTCCCGGCGGTGATTTTCTCCGTGGCCACAAGGTTCGGTCGCAGCCCTTCCAAATCTGCTGGCGTTTTATAATCGACGGCCTCTGGCGTCATGCATAAATTCTGCACGACCCTATGAGCACAGACCTCCTTTGGCTGTTTTATGCCGGCATCTTCGCGCAGGCAATCTTCCTGCTGATGGGCCGGTTTGAACCCGGGGATTTTCCCAAACTTGGCGGCTGCTGTCTGTGCTCGCTCGCCGGACTGATTCCAGGAAAACACGAAACCAATTATCATCTCAACCTCCATCTGTTTCTCATTGCGTGCGCCTTCGCCATCGGCTACGCGCTCTGTTTCAATCGTAATTCGTAATCTTAATCAAAGAAAACCGGGATTACGATTAAGAGAAGGATTAAGATTAGGACATTGCCCCCAAATCCCGCGCTGGCCAAATCGTCTGTGGATTGCTAGGTTGACAGGCGACAATGAATTTTTTGGCGAACAGGCGCGTGAATGACACGCTCGCCGGGCTGGGACAGATCACCCTGCTCGCGCGGGACGCCCTTGCGTCGTTGTGCCACCTCCGGGCGAAGTGGCGCGACGTGGTGTTCCAGATGTATTTCATCGGGGTGAAGTCGCAACTGGTGGTGCTGGTGACGGGCGCGTTCACGGGCATGGTGCTGGGGGCGCAGACGTATTTCCAGTTTCACAAGGTGAAGATGGACACGGCGTCGCTGGCGGTGGTGGGGGTTTCCATGTGCAGCGAGCTGGGGCCGGTGCTGACGGCGCTGATGGTGGCCGGGCGAGTCGGCGGGGCGATGGCCGCCGAAATCGGCACGATGCGGGTGACGGAGCAGATTGACGCGCTGCGGACGCTGGCGACGCATCCGGTGGATTATCTGGTCCTGCCGCGGCTGGTGGCATCGCACATCGTGCTGCCGCTGCTCACGGTGGAGGCGGTCGTCATGGGCATCGGCGCGGGCTTTCTGGTGGGCGTTTATCTGCTGGGGATTGATCCGGCGTATTTGTGGTATAACATGCTGCACTTCACGCACGATGTGGATTTGGTGATCGGGCTGATCAAGGCGTTCATTTTCGGCGGGATCATTGCGCTCATCGGCTGTCACAAGGGCATGACGTGCGGGCTGGGCGCGCAGGGCGTTGGGCGCGCGACGATGGAAGCGGTGGTGTATGCGTCCATCAGCATCCTGATCTCGAACTTTTTCCTGACGCTGGTGATGGGCAAACTGGTGGGGCAATTATGATTGAGGTCCGCCACCTGCAAAAAAGTTTCAGCGCGCAGAAAGTGCTGGAAGACATTGATTTTCGGATTGAAACCGGCGAGTCGGTCGTGATCATCGGGCGCAGCGGCGGCGGCAAGAGCGTTCTGCTCAAGCACCTCATCGGCCTGCTGCGGCCGGACGCGGGGGAGGTGCTGATTGACGGCGAGAACATCGTGCCGATGAACGAGCGGCAGCTGCTGGGCGTGCGCCGGAAGTTCGGCATGGTGTTTCAGGGCGCGGCGCTGTTTGATTCGATGACGGTGGCGGAGAACGTGGCGTTCGGGCTGCGCCGGCTGGAGCATTTGACGGAGGCGCAAATCGCCGGGCGGGTGGCCCGGGTGCTGGAGCTGGTGGATTTGTCCGGCACGGAACGGAAGAATTCCGCCGAGCTGTCGGGCGGGATGCGCAAGCGGGTGGGGCTGGCGCGGGCCATCATTTACGAACCGCAGATTGTGCTTTATGATGAGCCGACGACGGGGCTGGACCCGATTGTGTCGGACAGCATTGACCAGTTGATCCTGCGGGTGCGGGACCGGCTGAAGGTGACGACGGTGGTGGTGACGCATGACATGCGGACGGCGCGGCGCGTGGGCCAGCGGGTGCTGATGCTGCACGAACGGAAGATTTACGCGACCGGCACGGCGGATGAGATTTTTGCGTCGCAGGACGCGGTGGTGCGGCAATTCATTGACGGCGTGGCGGACGCAAAAGAGAATTAGATTTGAGTCATGGAACAAAAACGATTGGAAACCAAAGTCGGCCTGTTTGTGTTCGTGGGGCTGGCGCTGCTGGCCGTGCTGCTGATCCAGTTCAGCAAGGGCACGAGCCTGTTCCACGGCACCTACAATTTGCAGCTGCACGCCTCGAACGTCGGCGGCCTTCAGGAGCGCGCCAAGGTCCTGCTCGCCGGCGTGCAGGTCGGCAGCGTCTCGGACATCAAGCTGTCCGATGACACCAAGAGCGTGACCATCCTGCTGAAGATTTACAACAACTTCAAAATTTACGGCGACGCGCGGTTCGTGATCGAGCAATCCGGCTTTCTCGGCGACCAGTATGTGGCGATTGTTCCGACGGACAATCTGGGATCGTATCTGACCAACAACGCCCCGGTGAATTGCGAGCCGCCGTTCAATTTGCAGGAGGTCGCGCGCTCGGCCGCCGGGTTCGTCAACCGGATTGACGACACCGCCCAGAAACTGGACGCGTCCATCACGGACCTGCGCCGCGTGGTGTTGAACGTGAACACGCTCACCAATTTCTCCATCACCATGAACAACATGCGGGCGGTATCCGAACAGGCGATGGGCACGATGAACGGCATCAACGCCATCGTCGCCACCAACGGCTCACAGGTCAGCCTCGCCGTGAGCAACCTCCTTTTCTTTTCGCAGGAGCTGACGCGTCTGGCCGGTTCCGCCGACACCGTGCTGGCGACAAACGCCCCGGAAATCACCGCCTCCGTGAACAACATCAAATCCTCCACCGACACCCTCAAAAAAATCATGGATGATTTGCAGTCCGGCCGGGGTCTCGCGGGCACCGTGCTGCAAAACCAGCAGCTGGCCACTAACGTGCAGGCCATCGCGGACAATCTGTCCGTGGCGTCAAGCAATTTGAACCGGCTCGGCCTGTGGGGTTTTCTCTGGCACAAGGAGGCATTGCCCACCAACGCGCCGCCGCACGCGCTCCAAACACCGCGCCAATCGAACGAACTGCCATGAAACCCATTTGGATCATCCGCATCCTGTTTTTGAGCCTGTGCATCGTGGCAGGCTACGCCATCAGCCAGGTGCGCCCGGAATTCGTCAACCTTCCCCACGCGGGCTTGTTCGGCATGCTCATCGGATTCGGGTTCGGCGGCCTGCTGATTGCCGTGGACGAAATGCTCAAGGGTTTTTCGCTCCGCGCTTTTTCCGCCATCACGTTCGGCCTGCTGCTGGGCACGCTGGTTGCGCTGCTCATTGACAATTCCGGACTGTTTGAGTTTGAAAACCCCGATGACCGGTCCCGCTGGCTCATCCGGCTGGGATTGTTTCTCAGCTTCGGCTACATCGGCATCATCCTCGCCATGCGCAGCAACAAGGAGGATTTTTCGCTCATCATCCCCTACGTCCGATTCTCGCCGCAAAACAAGCCGGACAATCTGCTGCTGCTCGACACCAGCGTCATCATTGACGGGCGCATCGCCGACCTGATTGAGACGCACCTGCTCGAAGGCCTCATCATCGTTCCGCGCTTTGTGCTCCGGGAAATCCAGCAGATCGCCGACTCCGGCGACGCCATCAAGCGCGCCCGCGGACGGCGCGGCCTTGAAATGCTCAACCGCATCCAGCACAACCACAACATCGAGGTCCGCATCCACGACGGCGATTTTCCCGACGACAAGGAGGTGGATTCCAAGCTCGTCCGCCTCGCGCGCAATCTCAACGCCCGGCTGTTCACCAACGACTACAACCTCGGCAAGATTGCCGCGCTGCAAAAGGTCACCTGCATCAACCTCCACGAAGTCTCCAAGTGTCTCAAGGTCATCTTCCTGCCCGGCGAAATCCTCCAGTTGAAAATCGTCCGCGAAGGCAAGGACAAGGGACAGGGCATCGGCTACATGCCGGACGGCACCATGGTCGTCGTCAACAACGGCCAGTCACACGTCGGCCAGCAGGTCGAAGCCGAGGTTCAAACCCTGCTCCAGACCGGCGCGGGCATCATCGTCTTCGCGGATGTGCGGAGCGCCACCGGCCCCAGGGCCGAAACCGCATTCGACGCCAAATGAACCCGAAAAACCGGATCCCGCGCGCCGGCGCGCCGACATGAGTCTGGATCGAAGCCTGAACCGCAACAAAACTTGAACATGGACTTCGCCACCGTCTTCACCGCCTTCACTCCCGCCGACGCCAAAGAATTTCTCAACGCCAAATGACCCCCGCAAAAATCAAAATCCTCCGCCGGCTCAAAAAAACCCAGCCCGGCGAAATTTTTCTCGAACCCGCCACGCTCGAAAAATACGCCGGCGACAAATGGTTCGCCGCGCACCAGCCCGACGCCGTCGCCCTGCCCCGCTCCACCGAAAGCGTCGCCGCGATTTTGAGGTTTGCGAATGAGCACCGGATTCCCGTCACGCCGCGCGGCGCCGGCCACGGCTACGTCGGCGGCTGCGTGCCCGTCCGCGGCGGCATCGTGCTCTCAATGGAGCGCATGAACCGCATCCGGGAAATCAACGCCACGGATTTCGCCGCCGTCGTCCAGCCCGGCGTGAACACGAAAAAATTCCAGGAAGCCGTCGAGCGGCGCGGCCTGTTTTACCCGCCCGACCCCGCCAGCCGCGCGGACAACTTCATCGGCGGCAACATCGCCACCAACGCCGGTGGCCCGCGCTGCCTCAAATACGGCGTCACCCGCGATTACGTCCTCGGCCTCGAAGTCGTTTTGGCCAATGGCAACATCGTCCGGCTCGGCGGGCGCACGCACAAAAACAAGACCGGCTTTGATTTGCACCGCCTGTTCGTCGGCTCGGAGGGCTTGCTCGGCGTCATCACCGAGGCGACCTTGAAACTCATTCCGCTTCCGCCGTTCCGCGCCAACCTCGCCGTCGGTTTCAACTCCATGAACTCCGCCGTCCGCGCGTTGCAATCCATCTTTGCCGCCGGATATCTGCCCTGCGCCGCCGAACTGGCGGACGAATTCACCCTCGCCGCCGCCGCCAAGCGAACGAAAAGCAAGCGCCTGCTCGGCTGCCGGGCGCATCTCATTTGCGAGCTGGACGGACAGGAAAATTCCGTGCGCCATGAAATCGCCGCCGTGGAAAAAATTGTCCACACACAAAAGCCGCTGTTCGTCGAGCGCGGTTTTGGTGCCGGGGAATGCGAGGCCGTCTGGCAAATCCGCCGCGAATTTTCCTACGCGCTGCGCGACACCGGCCTCACGAAATTGAACGAGGACATTGTCGTGCCGCGCGGCAGGCTGGAGGCGCTTTTCAAGTTCGCCGCGGCGCTGCGGAAAAAGCACGGCATGCCCGTCGCCTGCTTCGGCCATGCCGGCGACGGCAACATCCACACGAACGTCATGGTGGATTACACGCAGCCCGGCGCCAAAGAGCGCGCCGAAAAATGCCTCGACGAACTTTTCCGCTGGGTGATTGCCTCCGGCGGCGCCATCACCGGCGAACACGGCATCGGCCTGGCCAAGCAACGCTGGTGGCCGCAGGCGGTTTCCAAGGAATCGCACGAGCTTCACCGCGTCGTCAAAAAAGCGCTCGACCCCAAGGGCATTTTGAATCCCGGCAAGTTTGTGTAGCGTCGAGGCTGTGCCTCGACCGATTGAGCCGCAGGCTCAACGCTACACCAAATTACTTCACCAGTTCAAAATCCGCCGGCTTGCCGGAGGCGGAATCCCCGGCAATCCATAACTGGTATTTGCCCGGCTCGACAATCCATCGGCCTTTCGCGTCGTAGCAGCCGAGGTCGTGCGCCGGCAGCGCGAAGTTCACCGTGCGCGACTCGCCCGGCTGGAGCAGGATTCTCTGAAATCCCTTCAGCTCGCGCACGGGCCGCGGCCCGGCCGAGCACGCGAGATCGCGCAGGTAAAGCTCCGCCACCGCCGGGCCGGCGCGCGCGCCGGTGTTCCTGATTTCCACGCTTGCGGAAATGCTGCCCTTCAATGAAATTGCATTCGTCGCCAGGCTGACCGGGCTGAATTCAAACGTGGTGTAAGCCAGTCCGAAGCCGAAGGGATAAAGCGGCGTGGTCGGGCCATCCACATAGTTGCCCTTGTAGTCGCCGACGCCGGGCCGGCCGGTGTTGGCGTGGTTGTAGTAAATCGGCACCTGCCCGACGCTGTTGGGAAACGTGGTGGTGAGCCTGCCCGCCGGATCAACGTCGCCAAACAGCACGTCGGCCACGCCGTTGCCGCCCTGCACGCCGGGAAACCAAGCCTCCAGAATTGCCGCGGCCTTTTTCTGGATTTCCGGCAAGGCCAGCGGCCGGCCGTTGAACAAAACGACGATGACCGGTTTTCCCGTGGCGGCGACGGCGTCGAACAATTCCTGCTGCCGCCCGGACAGTCCGAGGGTGCTGCGGCTGCCGTCCTCGCCGCTCCAGTCGCGCGGCTCGCCCAGCGCCATCACCACCACGTCCGCCGCGCCCGCCACGGCCACGGCATCGGCAATTTCATTGGCACCGGTGGGCTGCTCCTTGATTTCGCCGGAAGCATCAAGCGGGCGGCGGCCCCTGCCGTTTTCGGCGATGGCGCAGCCGCGCGCAACAGTCAATTGAGCGCCGCTGGGAAGTTTGGCGCGGATGCCGGCGGCCAGAGAAACGATGTCGCGGGTGTGTGCGCGGGAATACCACGGGCCGACAAGTTCTCCGGCGTCCTCCGTGAACGGCCCGATGAGCGCGATTTTTTTTGCCTCCTTCGAAACCGGCAGCGCGCCATTTTCATTTTTCAACAGCACACAGGATTCGGCGGCGGCCTCGCGCGCCAAAGCGATGGCATCCGGCCGGAGAAATGCCGTCTGGCAGCGCGCCTCGTCCGTGTAGGGACGATCGAAAAGTCCTTTTTCAAACTTCACCGTCAGCACCCGGCGCACCGCCTCATCCAAAACTTTTTCGGAAATTTTCCCGGCCTTCACCTGCTGCGCCAGCGTGTCAGGATAAGTCGCGGAAACCATTTCCATGTCCACGCCCGCCGTGATGGCCAGCCGCGCGGCCTCGGTGTCATCCGCCGCAACGCCGTGGTCCACCAGCTCGCCGACCGCCGCCCAGTCGCTGACGACGTAGCCGGGAAAATGCCACTGGCCGCGCAGAATTTCCGTGAGTGTGTGGCGGTTGGCGCTGGCCGGCATGCCGGAAAGGTCGTTGAACGCGCTCATCACCGTCAGCGCGCCCGCGTCCACGCCGGCCTTGAACTGCGGCAGATAGAAATTCCGCAGCGCGAACTCGGAAATTTCCGTCGTGTTGTAATCGCGTCCGCCCTCCGCCGCGCCGTAACCGACATAATGTTTCAGGCAGGCGACGACGCGATCCGCGTCGGCGACGTTCGTTCCCTGAAATCCGCGCACACTGGCCGCCGCGTCAAGCGCGCCGAGCCAGGGGTCTTCGCCGAATCCCTCGGCGATGCGGCCCCAGCGCGGGTCGCGCGCCAGGTCCAACATCGGCGCAAACACCCAGTCAATGCCCCCCGCCGCCGCTTCGCGCGCGGCAATCGCCTGCGTGCGCTGGAACAAATCCGGCTCCCACGCGCACGCCTGCGCGAGCGAAATTGGAAAAATTGTGCGGAAGCCGTGAATGACGTCATGCCCGAAAATCAGCGGAATGCCGAGGCGGCTTTGCTCGACGGCGATGTGCTGCAGCCTGTTCCGCATCACGGGATTTTCGATCAGCGCCGAGCTGTCGAGAAATGAACCCACTTCGCCGCGCTTCAATTTGTCGGCGTATCTCCCGTCCGGATTGTCGCCGTAATTCACCTGCCAGAGCTGGCCGATTTTTTCGTCGAGCGTCATCCGCTGGAGCAAATCGTTCACGCGTTGGACGACCGGCCGTGACGGGTCTTCGTAGGCGTCCTTCTTTCCGTTCTTGTCGAGGTCAATCCAGCCGGCACGATAGATGGAATTGGAATCCACCGCCGCCGCAACGAACGCGAACAACAGCAATCCGGCCACGGTTAGAAAAAATTTCATGCGCGCAAAATTTGGAGGGAAACCAAGTTGAATTCAAAGACTATTTCGCGCAAAGACGTAAATGGCATGGCGCGTCGCTCCGTGCGCGCCGTCGCTGCAATCGGACGGACGGCGGGCGGAGGACTGCCCGCCTACCCTGCTGCGCCGTCAACCAGCACCACGAACTCGCCTTTCAGGCTGCGTTTCCGGGCGATTTCCAGCAGCTCCGCCGGTTTGCCGCGCAGAAATTCCTCGAACTTCTTCGTCAGCTCGCGCGCCAGAACGACCTGGCGTTCGGGGAACACCTCGTTCAGCTCGCTCAGCAGTTTTTCGATGCGATACGGCGATTCGTAGAAAACCAGCGTGCCGGAAACGGGCTTGAGCGATTCCAACCGGTTCCGCCGCTGGCCGGATTTGTGCGGCAAAAAACCGATGAAATGAAATTCGTCCGCCGGCAACCCGCTCGCCGTCAGCCCGGCGACGAGCGCACACGCGCCAGGCACGGCCTCGACGCGAAAACCGGCGGCGATGGCGGCCTTGACGACGCGCTCGCCCGGATCGCTGATGCCGGGACTGCCGGCGTCGGTGACGAGCGCGATTTTTTCACCGCGCCGGAGACGCTCGATGATTTCCTCGCTGCGCTTGGCTTCGTTGAACTGGAAATAGCTCAAGAGCGGTTTGGAGATTTCGAAATGCTTGAGCAACTGCCCGGAGCGCCGCGTGTCCTCGGCAGCGACCACGTCGCACTCGCGCAGGACGCGCAGCGCGCGAAGAGTGATATCCTCCAGGTTGCCAATCGGCGTGGCGACGAGGTAAAGCGTGCTGGCAGTGAGCGGCGGCAGTGCGGCGTCCATGTCCCGACTTAAACAGAAATCCGGCGTGAAATAAACCGGATTCGGCGACGAACAGACGCCCGATTGTCCGTGAAGCGCATCACTGCGGCATGGAAGCCCGATGGAAAACGGCAGGTTCAGGGGAAATCAAGCCGCACCGCCGGCATCAACCTGTCCGAAAAACCTTGTCAGATTCCACGCGCGGGAGTATTCCGCAGCCCAGACCATCAAATGGAAAATGCAGCGGAGTTAACATCAACCGAATGATTATGAAAAAACTGATTCCAATCCTCCTGATCGCCGGCTTGCTGTCGTCTGTCATTGCCACGGCCCAGCCCGCGCTCACCATCTACAACCAGAACTTTGCCGTCGTGCGCGACTCCGTGCCGCTCGACCTTCAGACCGGCGTGAACACCGTCCGCTACGCCGGCGCCACGGCGCAGGTCGAGCCGGATTCGGTCATCCTGCGCGACCCAACCGGAGAACATTCGCTGCAAATTCTGGAACAAAATTACCGCAACGACCCGGTGTCGCAGGAACTGCTTCTGTCGCTCTTCGAGGGCAAGACGATTGATTTTGAAAATCTGCGGCTGAAGGACAACACGCAGACGCGCGAAGTCATTCCCGGCAAAATCATCCGCAGCGGTTACGTTCCCGGCGGCGAGGCGCAGGCGCCCATCATTGAGGTGAACGGCAAGCTGCAGTTCAGCCTGCCGGGCGAGCCGCGGTTTCCCGACCTCGGCGATGACACGGTGCTCAAACCCGCCTTCAACTGGCTGCTGCAATCCGACAAGCCGGGCAAGTTCGACGCCGAGGTCGGCTATGTCACCGGCGGCTTCGACTGGAGCGCCAGCTACAATCTCGTCTCGCCGGAAAAAGGCGACAACGTGGATCTCGTCGGCTGGATCACGATGAACAACAACAGCGGCAAGACATTTGAAAATGCCAAAATCAAACTGATGGCCGGCGACGTGAACAAAATCCAGCCACAAAACCGTGCATTTGCCATTGGTGGAGCAATTCGGACATTGAATGGATTCGCCGAAGCCGCTCCCGCCGTCACCGAAAAAGCCTTTGACGAGTTTCATCTTTACGACATTGCCCGCCCGACGACGCTTCACGACCACGAGACGAAGCAGGTTGAATTCGTCCACGCCGAGAAAATGTTTGCCCCGACGATTTACGTTTATGACGGCGCATCCGATTATCGTTTTTACGGCGGGTTGAATTACGACCAGGGCTGGGGCCAGTCGGGAAACAAAAAGGTCCTCGTCCAGCGCGAGTTCGTGAACGCGGAGACGAACCAGCTCGGCGTCGCGCTGCCGGCGGGCAAGCTGCGCTTCTATCGCCGCGACAGCGACGGGCAGTTGCAATTCGTCGGCGAGAACACCATTGACCACACCCCGCGCAACGAGACCGTCCGCGTGACCACCGGCAACGCCTTCGACCTCGTCGGCGAGCGCAAGCAGACCAGTTTCCGCGTGGACACCGGCGACAAATGGATTGACGAGTCGTTCGAAATCAAGCTGCGCAACCGCAAGAAGGAGCCGGTGGAAATCCGCGTGGTCGAACACCTCTACCGCTGGAGCAACTGGGACATCACCGCCAAGTCCGACGACTTCGTGAAGAAGGATTCGCAGACGGTGGAATTCAGCATTCCGGTCAAGCCCGACGAGGAACGCACGGTGACCTATTCCGTGCATTATTCGTGGTGAATCCGTCCGCCAACGCTCCGGAAAATTGATTCGTCATCGGGTTGCCACCAAAGAAGCGCGCCACGCTGAACGAAACAGCGACCGGCGGCTCAACGCGGCGCAGAGGAATTGAGATTTCCTTGCTGGATTTTTATGGCCCGGTGATGGTGATCTGGGCGTTGGTGCTGGAAATTTGGTTCACACCGTCCGGAGTGGTGATTTGGGTGTCCACCAACCGCACGCCCCGCGCGTTGAAGATACCAAACGGTTTGTCGGCGGTGATGTTGACCCGCTCCAGCAACACGTTGGTGATGTTCATTTCCGGCAGTCCCCAAATCAATCCCGCCCGTCTTCCGGCTTGCGCCGTGGCGGTGATGTTGCTGAAGGTGATATTGGCATAAATCGGCGTGCGCGACCCGATGGCTGCGGCCGGATAACCGGCGGCGATGGCGGGCGTGAGGCTGTTCAGCAGGCGATACTCGCGGTTGGTGGCCATGTAGCTGGCGTAAATCAAAATCGGGCATCCCACATTGGTCATGCCCAGGTTCAAGTAGGAAAGGTTGTGCACGTAACCGCCACGGTCGCGGTCGGATTTGATGCGGATGCCGCTCTCGGTGTTGTTGAAGGTGCAGTTGATGACGGTGATGTTCGACACGCCGCCGGCGGTTCCGCTGCCGATGGATACGCCGTGGCCGAAGCCGTAGGTGCAGTTGGTGATGAGCACGTCCGAGGTGCCGCCGCCGCAGGTGAAGTTGTCGTCGCCCACGCTCACATCGCAATTCTCGATCAAAACATTCCTGCCGCTCACGTCACAGGCATCGGTGTTGTGCCCGGGATGGAGCGGATCGGTCGAGGGATTGGCGCGGATGGTCACGCCGCGAACGGTGACATTCTCCGAGTGGCCGGAGATGGCGATGTGAAACATCGGCGAATTGGAAAGCGTGACGCTCTCGATCAGAATGCGGTCGCACGCCGACAGCGCAATCATTCGCGGCCGCCGCGCGCCCTTCACATCCGCATACGGCCACCAGGGAATGCCCTGGCCGTCAATCATGCCCGAACCGCTGATGACAACGTCGTGCAGTTGCGCACCGCCGATGAAGTTCGCCGGGGCGTCAGTGCCGCCGGGATATTTGTCCAGCGGCAGCATCCGCAGCACCGCGCCGGCGTCCAGATGCAAATTGATGCGGCTGGCCAACTGGATGGGACCGCTCAAAAAAATTCCCGCCGGCACTTCGACCGTTCCGCCGCCGGCAAGGTCTGCGGCGTTGAGGGCGGCTTGAATGGCTGCGGTGTTTGTCGTCACGCCATCCCCGGCCGCGCCGTAATTCACGATGTTGAAACTTCCGTCAGGAATGACCGGCAGCGCGGGATTGACGGTTGATTGGGCATTTGCGCCCAAGGAGGCAAATCCAATCAAACCCGCCAGGACAATCACGAGTGAATTTCGAGAAGTGTGCATGAAAGAGTTATTGCAGAATGACGCTTAATTGCAATGCCGCTCTGCCATCGGCCTACATTGCCGGCAGAAATTCCGACACGCGTTGGATTTTAATCGCCCTGCCGCTGGCGGCGTCAATATCGATCATCGCGCCGTGAAGCATCACCCGGTTTTTGGCCACTTCAAACCGCTGCGGCATTCCGGTGAGGAATTTTTTCATCACCGGCTCGATTTCGCGGCCCAGGCAGCCGTCGTGCGGGCCGGTGAATCCGGCGTCGGTGAGATACGCCGTGCCGCCGGGCAGAATCTGCTCGTCCGCCGTCTGCACATGCGTGTGCGTGCCCACCACCGCGCTCACCTGCCCGTCCAGCAACCGCCCGAACGCAATCTTCTCCGAGGTCGCCTCCGCATGAAAATCCACAAAGATGATCTTTGTCCGCTCGCGCAGCCGCTTCACTTCCTCGCCAGCCAGGAGAAACGGATTTTCAAGCGGCGGCTGCATGAACGTGCGTCCCTGTGCGTTCAGAACACCAACCAAACTTTGGACTTTGGATTTTGGATTTTGGACTTCAAAAATTCCGCTTCCCTGCCCCGGCGTTCCGACCGGATAATTGAGCGGACGGAGAAAGCGTTTTTCGTTCGCGAGCAGTTCCGTCACTTCCTTCTGGTCCCACAAATGGTCGCCGCAGGTGATGACGTCCACGCCGGCGTCGAAGATTTCCCCGGCGATCAGAGGGGTTATGCCGGAACCGCCGGCGGAGTTCTCGCCGTTGGCGATGACAAAATCGAGCGCGTGCTGTTCGCGGAGCCTGGGCACAAGGGTTTTGACCGCGCGGCGCCCCGGTTTGCCCACGATGTCGCCGATGAAGAGCAGTTTCACGCGGGAATTCTAACCACGAAGACACAAAGACACGAAAACAATTTTCCGATCTTGTTCGGCTCTCCCGGACGCCCGCCCGCCTGTTTTGCTACACAGCGGCCAGGATGCCAACCATCACGGCAATCATCCAAAGCAGCAGCACGGCGCGGGTGCGGCTCAAGCCGGCGCGGACGAGCCGGTGCGAAAGATGGTTGGTGTCGCCAATCCAGAACGGCTTGTGGTGGAGCGTCCGAAAAACGACCACTTGCGCCAGATCAATCAGCGGAATCGCCAGCACCAGCAGCGGCGAGAGCACGGCCAGCGGATGCGGATTTTGTTTGTTGTAGAAATGCGGCAGGATGGCCATGACAGCGAGCAGGTAGCCGACCAGATGACTGCCGGCGTCGCCGAGAAAGGCGCGGGCGTTCGGAAAATTCCACGGCAGAAATCCGATGAGCGCGCCGCACATCAGAAATCCAACCGTCGCCACGAGGTATTCGCCGTTCGCCGCCGCGATGATGCCGAACAGCAGCGCGCCGATCACGCCCAGCCCGGCGCAGAGGCCGTTCATATTGTCCATGAAATTGAAGGCGTTGATGACGGTGAGAATCCAGAAAATCGTGATGGCGTAGCTGAAAACATCGCTGTGAACAAACAGCGTGATGCGCTTGCAGGCCATGGCGACGGCGACGGCGACGAACAACTGGCCGATGAACTTCGGGAGCGGCTTCAATTCGCGCTTGTCGTCGAGCCAGCCGAGCAGGGTGATCGCAATCGCCCCGAAGGCGATGGTGGCCAGTTCAAACCCGCGCCGCTCCAGACCGTGCTGGATGGGTTGCGTCTGGCTCAAGACGTGCGCGCCGGTCTTCAGCAGAATCGCGCCGACGGCGAGCGGCAGCAAAATGCCCGTCAGCACGGCAAGCCCGCCCGCGAGCGGAACGGGATGGTCGTGAATTTTGCGCCGGCCGGGGTCGTCCACGAGTCTGATGCGCAGACACCATCGGCGCCAGAGCGGGAGCGCGAGCAGCGTCGTCAGAAACGCGCCCGCAAACGCGGCGAGAAAAAAGTTGAATGGAAACGTCACAATTAAGCCGGTGGCGGAGGCACAGCGGCACCCCCACCGTTCAACAGCTTCAAATACAAATTGTAGATGGCATCCACCATTTTTTCGACGGCGAAATTTTCGCGGACGAAATTCTGCCCGGACCGGCCGAGCTTTTCCTGCAACGCGGCGTCGCCGGCAAGCTGGAGCAGGCGGTTTTTCAACGTGGTCAAATCGCCGGGCCGGACCAGAAATCCGGTTTTGCCGTCGAGGCAGACTTCGCGCGCGCCATCGCAATCGTAGGCCACAACCGGTTTTCCGGCGGCGAGCGCCTGCGGCAGGGCGCGCGGCAGTCCTTCGCGCAACGACAAATGAACCAGCGCGTCCATGATGCCAACGCAGCGCGGCACTTCAGCCGGCGGGATGAGGCCGGTGAAAATGAAATTTTTCTCCAGGCCAAGAGTCTTTGCCAGATTTTCAAAACGACCGCGCCATTCGCCATCGCCGACGAGCAGAAATTTGATTTTCGGATTCTGGCGGACGAGTTCCGGCGCGACGGTAAACAAATCGTCATGCCCCTTGAGTCTGAACAGCCGGGCAATTTTGCCGATGACGAAATCATCCGGCACGATTCCCAGTTTTCTCCGCAGTGCCGCGTCATTTTTCGCGGCGAGAAACGGTTCCAGCGGAAAGCCGCTGAAGATTTTGGCGTATTGCCCCAGCCGGCCAATCCCAGCGGCGAGGTATTGCTCCTTCATCGCGTCGGCGACGACGACGAAATGCGTCGTGGATCGGGCGGCGTGTTTTTCGGCGGCGCGGAAGATGAAATTGGCGGCGGCGTTTTGGAAATTGCCGAACGACGGACCATGAACCGTGTGGATGATGACCGGAACCCCGGCGCGCCTGGCAGCAAGCCGGCCCAGAATGCCCGCCTTGCCGCTGTGGGTGTGGACGATGTCCGGCTTTTGTTCGCGCAGGATTTTCTCGAGGTGCCGCAGCGCCAGCCAGTCTTTCAACGGATGAACGGGCCGGACCAACCCGGGGACCATTTCAAGCAGTCCGGGGATTTTTGAAACTTCAGGCTCCAGCGAGCCTTCGGGGCCGGTCGTCGGGCCGGAGATCAAACAGACTTCGACGCCGGGCTTTTGGCGCAGGCCGAGGACGGTGGCGACGGTGTTCTCCTGAGCGCCGCCGACGACGAGCCGCGTGATGATGTGGGTGACACGCATCGCGCGTCAGGATGATTTACTTTTTGAGTTCGCGCAACCGCTGAAGGACGGTCTGGGCCTCGCCGGTATTGGTATTGGCGTTGGCGAGGTAGATTTGGTAATTGCGGACGGCCTCGTTGGTGTCGTGCTGGCGCCAGGCAGTTTCGCCCAGGCCGTAGGCGACCTGGAACGCGTTGCTGGAGATTTGCTGCAGCCGCAGGTAGTCGGCGCGCGCGGCGTCGAGCCGGCCGCTGTCGAGATTGGCGATGGCGCGGTTGAAGAGCGCGTTGTCGTTGTTGGTCTGGACCGCCAGCACACGGCTCAAGGCGGCGATGGCGGCGTCGTAATTTTTGAGCTGGATGGAAATGTAGCCCCGGCTGTAAAGCCAGGCCGGGTCGTCGGGCGCGGATTTCAATTTGCGGTCAATGACGCCGAGCGCCCTGTCAAACTGCCCGTTCACCATGTAGGCCTGCGCGGCGGAGGCGAACAAATCATTGTTGTCCGGGTGGAGGGCCATTTCGGCATCGAGCATTTCCGCGCCGCGCGAGAAATTGGTCTCCTGAAAACAGGCGGCGGCGGCGAGCACATGCAGCTGGGTTTCGTTGGTTTCGGCCAGGGAGAAATTTTCCGGGTGGGCCAGCGGGTCGCTCAACGCGGCCAGCGCGGGTTTGGGCAGGCGGGCCATCAGGTAAATCTGGCCGAGCCAGAGGCGCGCGGGCAGATAGTCCGGCGCCAGTTCGCGGACGCGGTCAAACGACGCGACGGCCTGGCGGAAATAACTGTTGCCCGCCGCCAGATTGACCCCGATTGCAAAACAAAAACTTGGCTCGTCGAACGGGCCGTTGGCATTCATCAGTTCGCCCCATGTCTGGTATTGACCGAACTGATCAATGGTGGCCTTGGTCAAATCCATGGACGCCGGGCGGCCCGCCCGGAGGTTTTGGTTGAAACGGAGATTGTTCCGGGCGACGACGTTTTCTGGGTTCAACTTTTGCGCGGTGTCGAACTGGACGGCGGCCTTTTCCAGCTCGCCGGCGCGCTGGAGTTCCACGCCCCAGAAATCCAAGCTGCGCGAGTAAAACAGCCCGGCCAGAATGGCCATCCGGTCCGGTTCGCGCGGCACATGGAATTTGTCCAGCCGGCGCTCGCCCCAGCTCTGCGGGGCGTTTGGGTCGGGCGGCGCGGCGGCGCGTTCGACGGGCGCCAGCGCCGGCATCGCAGTCTGCGTCCAGAACGTTTCATTTTCCGCGATCAGTTTTTTGTCCGGCGTGGGCGGCACCAGCGTGTCCGCCGGCAGCATCTTCATTTTGTAAATCAAGCCGTGCGGCTCCAGGTAAAATTGCTCGAAGTAATAACCGAAGCTCGGATGCAGGTAATAAAGGTCATTCGTCCGGGACAGCATGCCCAAAATCTGGATCAGCCCGACCGGATTGAGCGTGTTGGTCTGGGTGGCGGAGACAATTTCCGGCCAGCGTTGCGGAAAGGTCCGGTGCAAATAGCGGTGGTAGGCGGGCACCACCAGCGACTGCGTTTCGAGCGGCACAAAATCCCGCGCGCGCCCGTCCCGCACCAGCGCCGACCGCACCAGCGCCAGTTGCTGCGGGTCGTCGCTCAACAAATAGCCGCCCGCCGCAGGCAATTTTTCCTCGACGAGCCGGGTGTAACTCCGGAACGTATCGCCGTTCGTGCCGCGGATTTGCGGCGCATTCCGGTAAGCCAGCCCCGCCACCGCCACGATGCACAGCAGCCACACGCCCATGAGGACGGGCCGATCCAGCGATTGCAACAACTCCGGCGTGCGGCCCCGCTGGCGCACGATTTTTTTTCCAAAAACCAGCAGGAAATAGCCGCTGTAATAACCGATGCTCAACGCCATCAGGTAGTAAATCGTCAGGCCAAACCCCGTGTGCCGCGGGCTGAACGGCGGATCAAAGACCAGCCAGAGGCAGCCCGCCAGAAAAAGGCCGTGAAGCAGGTGGAAGATGAAACTCGCCAGCGCCACGCCGATCCGGCTGTTGTCGCCAAAGGAGGTTTTCCAGCGGATTGACAGCACGAGCAGCGGCATCAGGTAGGCCAGCAGCAAGGACAGGGTTTCCAGATATTGCTGCGGGTGCAGGCCGAAGGTGAGATAGGTTTTCAGGACGTCATACTGCGGCGACAGGTTGAACTTCAAATACTGCCAGAAGCTGAACGGCATTTTGTGGGCGGTCACCGCCAGCAACGGCAGCAGCAGGTAAAACAACATGCCCGCCAGCCCGCACACCAGCATCCGCCCCAGAAAGCGCAAATTGAAAAAGCTCAAGCCGCGCAGCCAGACAATCGCCACCATGAACAGCGGGAAAAAGCCCGTCATCCCCCAGTCGTCCGTCGTCCCCGCGGCATAAACGAACGCCGCCAGATACAAACGCCACTCGCGTTCGTCCAGCCGGTATTCCAGCAACGACCAGACCACGACCGCGAACAGCAGCAGGTCGAACATCTCGCCCGTCCAGTTGGTCGCGCGCTCCCAAAACGTGAGCTGCAAACCGCAGACCAGCACGGCCAGCAGCGGCGACAGCCACGCGCTGCCGGTCGTCAGAAATGAAAAAACGCTTTCTTCGCGTTTGCGCTGCGCGTCCGTCCGGTCGTGCGGCAGCAGCGCCACCGACCGCGCCAGCAGGCCGAGCGCCAGCGCCGCGCACACGGCGGAAAATAAATTCAACGCCAGCGGAATCGCCGGCGCGGGCAGCCAGCGGAACGGACCGGTGACCAGAAAGGTGATAGGACTCAACACCTCCGGCTGCCACGTCCAGCCGGAAATCCGGGCCACGGCGCCAAGATTGAACAGGGACACCCAGCGGTTCAGCGTCAGCCAGTAGAGCAGCAGCATCCCCGCCGCCAGCAGCCACGGCAGCCAGCGCGGAACGAAGTTTTTCCGCGGATCAGTTTGCGTTTCCATTGGTGTTGGTTGTGACAGTTGAATCCATATTTTACGGTTTGGCAAGGTTTTGTCCCGCGCGCAAATCCGCCACGCATTCCACGTGCTGCGTCTGCGGGAACATGTCCAGCGGCTGCACACGCGCCAAGTCAAAGACACCATCGCCGCACAAAATGTTCAAGTCGCGCGCCATCGTCGCCGGATGGCAGGACACATAAATCACCTGCGCCGGCCTCGTTTCGCGGAGCAGTTGCAGGATTTCCGGCTGGCAGCCCTTGCGCGGCGGGTCGAGAATCACCGCCGTTTTTCCCGCTGAAAATTTTCCCAGCAAGCCGGGCAAAACGTCCTCGACTTTCGCGGAAATGAATTCGCCGTTGGCAATTTCCCGCGCCGCCGCGTTTTGCCGCGCCGCCTTGATGGCAAGCTGGTCGTATTCGACGCCGACAAACGACTCCACCGCGCCCGCCAGCTCAATGCCGAAAAATCCGACGCCGCAATACAAATCAACCAGATGCCGCGCGCCGCTGTTTTGGAGAAATTCGCGAACCGTCGCGACGAGCTTCGGCAGCAGGAAAAAATTGTTCTGGAAAAACGAATCCGGCGGCACGCTCCAACCTTCCGGCTGCACCCGCAGCACCACCTTGATTCCGCCCTTCGGCGGCGGATGCGCGCGGACGTGCCGGATTTGCTCGTTCAGCGCCAGCTCGGCGATTTTGCATTCCTCGATGTCCTCGACCAGCCCGCAATCGGCGCGCACGAAGCCGATGTTCAGCTTCTGCTCCGGCTTGTTCCACTGGCTGCGGATCATGATACGGTTCCGGTAGCCGTAAGGCTGCGGACAGGGAATGACCGGCGCGATCTTGTCTGCCGGGATTTTCCCGACGCGCTCGAACAAGTCCGAAATCTGTTTGTGCTTCAACTGCAACTGCGCCGGATAGGCGGTGTGCTGATACTGGCAGCCGCCGCACGCGCCGAAATAACGGCACTCCGGCGCGACGCGCTCCGGCGAGACCGTTTCCACGCGCAGCAGTTTCGCCCGCGCGAAATTCTTTTTGACCTCCGTGATTTCAGCGGCGACGGCTTCGCCAACCAGCACGAACGGCACGAACACGACAAAATCGTCCACGCGCCCGACGCCTTCGCCGCCGAAGGCGATGTCGTGAATCGTCAGGGTGATTGGGTCGCCGGTTTTAAGAGCCATGCGGGAAAGCTAGAACGCCGGGCGCAAACAAAAAAGATTTTTTAAGCAATTAACGCAAAACGCATCGCCGGGAAATCAGCCGCTGGCGAAGATGAACTTCGATTGCGAGACCGCTATCGCAACAAAATGGAACGGTAAAACTCCGCGCTGCCATTGACTGTCGGACAGCTGGAGAAATTAATCATGCCGCCCACCGGCCAGTTGGTGCTGATGCTTGTCCAATTCAACAAGTCTGGAGAAGCTTCGATGGCATAAACATGTCCGTCAGAACCGGTGAACTGGATGACCGGCCGGCCACTGGCGGATGCAACCGAGCCGACCGAATCCACGCGCAACAAAGGCAGGAACTGGCTGGAAATTTCCTCGCAAGCTTCATCGCTGATGCCGTTGGTCCTTTGAACCGCGGAGCTGATATTCAGAAACGGCGACTGTTCCGCCAGTTGGGGAATTGCCAGAATGTCTCCGATGTCGGCGAAGGATTGTCCCGGCCGGCTCATCCGCGCGGATTCGATGGCACCGGCAATTACCGAGGCTTGATGTGAATTTGAGGAAACCATGAGTGTTGCAAATTGCGGCGGAAACTGTGGGATACGAATCTGGAGGTCGGTCGAGATATTTGTCAAAACGGTCAGGCCATCGCACAGAACCAGCCATGCATTTGGATCCGGATTATTCACCGAAACCAATGAGCCGGGGGTGTTTGTGGTCAGGAGAGATGCCAGCAGACTCGCCAGATGCCAGTCCTGCACCGGTGCCATCGCCGTGGCATCGGCCAGATTTTCGTCTCCCGTCCAATTGACCCATGTGTTGATGCCGTTTTGTCCAATATTGTTGGCCCAATCCAGAATGTTTGTGGACTTGAGATAAATCGTCTGCCACGGCGTGCCGCGATGCACCCGCCCCAGCCAGTTTGGATTCGAGATTTGCCCGGTGGGAAAATTCCAATTGTCCGAAGCGCGCACCAACGGGTCTTTGAACGCGAGATTGCAGGGATTCGGATCAACACCAAGTTCATACGTTGGCGGAAACACTCCCCACGGCTGGTAGCGAGATGTAGGCGTGTATAAATTGACCGAACCCCAGTCAATGACGAATGGATATTCGACCTGCGGCGCCAAATCACTGGCGAGATAATGCACCAGCGGATCGTTCGCCCCCCAAGTTATATGTTGGATGGCAAATACAATCGGCGTGTAGGGCATTTGCATGGCCGACTGTGTATTCGTGTAAATCACCGCGTTGTAATAATAGATCCCGTCTTTTGAAAAAAATCCCCTGAAAAAGGACTGTTGTGCCCCCGGGCTGACATCGCCGGTGGGCCCGCCAGGTATCGGTGCCGTGGTCCACGCGCCGGAACCAGTCGGCGCTTGACCAGTGCTTGTGGTGCCAAATGCTGAAACATAAAATTGATTCTCGACTCCAATCAGATTGCCGATCACATCATAGTTGGTATTCCAAAAGCTATTGGCATCATTTTCCGCCAGCGCCGAATTCAAAAGCTGGCTGCTGTTCAATCCGTCAAGCTGGACGTAATCCACAATCTGTCCAACGACGGGCCCGCCCGCATTCAAAGACGAAATATTGGTGGAATAATCAATGATGGCGACCTGCAAGCGGTTCGTCATCAGCAGCCCGAAATGCGGCAGTTCCCGAATGCCGGCGTCCAGATAATTGCTCGGACTGCCGCCCAAGTAATTGAGAAGTTCTGCCCCATTTGGCGGATTCGGCTCGTTGTAAAAATACATCGCATTGGTCAGCATCAGGACGCTGGTGTTCAGCGGAACGAGAAATGAAGCCGACGCCAGCCCGGGCGTGCCGTTCCAGCCAGGCCAGTTTGGGGCGATTTCCATGGCGAACGCAAAGTTGGTTCCGAAGACATAGGGGAACATGTTGTTGTCATTCGTCAGCGTGATGCTTGAACCGCATCGCACCAGAATGTCCACCGGACCGGGATAATTGGAGCGGTAGGAATTCCAGCAGGACAGCCCGAAATAATTGGTAATGTTCATCAAATACATCTGGTTGGTCCATGTGATGTCCGGCTGCGTCGTCGCATTGGTGTCGCGCACCACCTCCAGCTTGCGCACCAATTCAAACGCGGTTTCGATCGAAAACGCGTTGAAGTTCGGGAACCCCTTTTTCGCGCCGATGATCCACGGCACGCCATAAACGTTGGTCAAAATGTTCTGTCCAACCGGCAGCGCGGTGGCCTCGACTGGCGGATCAAGGATGTCATTGTTCGCACCGGGAACCATCTGGCTGGCTTGGGTGACAAGGCTGGACTGGTTTGCATAGCCGGTGATGAACACCTTGCCGCCGCCATCCACGGTGAACAGCGGTCGGAAAATGGACGGATAGAAATTCGTCGTGGTGGCCTCATAGACATTTGCCGCGACTTGCAGCAACCGATGCACTGCGGGCGTATATTGGTTTGTCGGGTAAATCTCAATCCGCGTCAAATCAAGGTTCATTTCCGACGACAGCAGGCGGGAGGCGGCGTTCGTGAAAAAGCCAAGCGGACAGGCGGCATCAAGATTTTGCGCGTCAGCTTTTGCAGCCGTCAACGCGACCAACGCCGTGATGGCACTCAAAAAGTGGATAAAACGTTTCATCGTATGCCTTCCCGCGCTTTCCCCGCCACTCAACAAAGAGGGCGTGATTGCTCACGCACCGGAACCAGCTTGGGTTCGTTCTACAACTGACGGTTGTTTTCTACCCCCGGCGGATTTCACTGACAAGAAGTATTGTCAGAGATTTTTCACCGCAACGGGTCGCTTTTTTCGGCGATGGCCTCGGAGAAAATATTGAGCAGCTCGGCGCGCGACACGGAGCCGACGAGTTTATTTTCGCTGGAATTGTTCACAACGGGCACGTTGCGCAATTCGCAATCCAGCACGAGCGGCAGCGCGTCGAGCAGCCGCTGGCCCGGCGTAAGGCATTTGGGCGGTGGCCGCATCACGTCGCCAGCGATGACTCCCTCCAAGGCCTGCGCGTTGTTTAGAAACTCCTTCAAGTCCTGCAACGCCACCACGCCGAGCAGCCGTTGCCGCGCGTCCACGACCGGGACGAAATTGTTCGGGCTGGACAGGAACCGGCTGGCGATTTCCCGGAGCGGCGTGGTTTCCAAGATGGGAACGATGGGCACATGCATGAAATCGCCGACGGTTTGCTCCATCACCGCGCCAGGCCGGTTTGTCTCCTGCCCCAGCGCAAGCCCCTTGACGCGCAAGTGCTCGGTATAGACCGATTCGCCGTGCAACTGCCGCGCCACGAGGATGGAAACCACGCAAGCGAGCATCAGCGGCGGCACGAGCGAATAATCCAGCGACAGTTCAAAAATCAAAATCATCGCCAGCAGCGGCGAGCGCGTCGTGGCCGCCAGCGTCGCGCCCATCCCGACGAGGGCCAGCGCCCCCGCCGGCACGCCGGGCGCGGCGCCGAGTTGATGCAGCACGCCGCCGAACAGCGCGCCCGCGGCCGCGCCGAGAAACAGCGTGGGCGTGAACACGCCGCCGACGGTGCCCGCGCCGACCGTCGCCGAAGTCGCCAGCATTTTGGCCAGGAACAATCCGGCCAGCCAGAGGAGCGCCCAGGCCGCGGGCGGAATTTGCGGCCAGGCGGCGGGCGGAAATTTATCGTGGAGAATGTCGTTGGTCACCGAATATCCGTTGCCGCAGACGCCGGGAAACCCGATGGCGATGATGCCCACGACAAATCCGGCCAGCGTGAGCCGGACATAAACCGGCCAGTTCAGCCTGCGGAACTGCTCCTTGCCGGCGCGCAGCAGTTTCAGAAAACACGCGCCGACCGCGCCGCAAATCACGCCCAGCAGCACGAACCACGGCAGTTGCGGCAGCGTGGCCGGCGGAAACGGCGGGATTTGATACCAGGGCGCGATGCCAAAAAAACTGCGCGAAACCATCGCCGCGATGACCGATGAAAAAACCAGCGGCGCGAAGAGGTTCATCGAAAAATTGCCGAGCACGACGAGCGCGGAGAAAACCGCGCCGGCAATCGGCGCGTTGTAGGCCGCCGCGATGCCCGACGCCGCGCCGCAGCCGACCAGCAGCCGCAGCCGATACGGCGGCCATTTCGCAAGCTGGCCGAGCTTGGACGAGAGCGTCGCCGCCAGTTGCGTGATGCCGCCTTCGCGCCCGATGGACGCGCCGGTGGCGATGCTCACGATGGCGGAAATGGTTTTGACGAATTCGGTGCGGAACGGCAGCCGCCCGTCGCCGGCCACGACGACTTCGAGCAGATTGGTCGAGCCTTGCGGTCCGACCATGCGCAATCCCCAGTGCAGCACCAGTCCTGCCGCCAGCCCGCCGAGCGTGGTCACCGAAACGCGCTCCCAGTCCGAAAACCGCTCCGCGACTTCCACCGGATCGCCCGGCTGCAGGAGGTGGACGGCCCAGTAAAAAAACAAATTCACCACACCGCCGATGACCCCGACGAAGCCGGCAAGCACAAGATGAAACGCCTCCTCCTTGAGGACCAGCTTTTCGCGCCAGCGCAGCGCGCGCCGCCAGTGCCGGCGGAGAAACTCACGCGCCCGGGCCATCAGGCCGTTGTCCAACCACGGTTGCACGCGGCGAATTTAATTCCGAACAGCCTGTTTGACGAGAGATGATTTCCGGCTCACCCCTTTTTCAGCCCGGCGATGGCGTCCTTCATCTCGTTGAAATGGATGTCGGGATTGCCCGCATCGGTGACGTGGACAATTTTCCCGTCCAGCCCGATGAGAAAGCTCACGCGCCTGTCCATGCTCTTGCCGTCCATCTTCACGCCGTAAATGTCTGCAATTTTTCCGTCCGTATCTGCAAGCAGCGTAAAATTCAAATGATACTTGGCGATGAACTGCTTGTGGCTGTCGGCGGAATCGAAGCTGACGCCGATGACGGCGACGTTGTTCGTCTGCAAATCGCCCATGCGATCGCGGAAACCGCAGGCTTCCTTGGTGCAGCCGGGCGTGTTGTCCTTGGGATAAAAATACAACAGCACAATTTTCCGGCCAGTCAGGTCGGCGAGTTTGACGGCGTTGCCGTCCTGATCCCGCCCTTCAAATGACGGCGCGGCGTCTCCCGCCTGCGGCATGGCGGCAAAAGCCGCCGCGGCGGAAAAGAGGATTGAACCTGCGATTAACAGAGTGGTGAACCGGTTTGTTTTCATGGTGAACATCCTTTCGTTCTGGATTGGACGCACCGGCGGACAAATTGTTCACGCCTTTTTGCGCGGCCGGCGGCGGAGGCCGTTTTGCAGCCACAGCCACCAGACCATCCACAACGCTTCAACGACAATACCGCGCGACAGTTTGGAATGCCCTTCGACGCGCTCGGTGAAGGTGATCGGCACTTCGGCAATGTTGAATCCGTCGCGCCAGAGCCGGTGGGTCAACTCGATCTGAAAGCTGTAGCCGTTCGAGTGGATCTGTTCGAGATTGACGGCCTGCAGCGCCCGGCGGCGGAAACATTTGAAGCCGCCCGTCGGGTCGGTGAGCGGCATCCCGGTGACGAGCCAGACGTAAATGCCGGCGCAGCGGCTCAACAACAGCCGCTTGAGCGGCCAGTTCACGACGCGCACACCGCCGGAGTAGCGCGAGCCGAGAACGAGGTCGGCATTTTGAGCTGCCTTGAGAAAATTGGGAATTTCATCCGGATCGTGCGAAAAATCGCAGTCCATCTCGAAGATGAATTCATAATTTTTTCCCAGCGCCCATTTGAAGCCGGCGGTATAGGCGCGGCCCAGCCCGTTTTTTTTCTGCTCGTGCAGGACGTGAATCTGCGGATGTTTCGCAGCGAGCTCATCGGCGATTTTCCCCGTGCCGTCTGATGAATTGCCGTCCACCACGAGCAAATCCACCGGCACCGGCAGCGACAAAAGCTTTTGCGCCATGCGCGGGAGATTTTCCCGCTCATTGACGGTCGGCACGATGATGAGCGTCTGATTCATGCTGGCGATGGCAGAAATTAGCCGGAAATGCGGCAAAGACAAGTTTGTTAATCCGTTGAATCGCGGAATCGGCTGGCTGCCCTTGACGATTCAACGTGGCGGTAGCAGCGGCTTCAGCGGGCATTCATCGCAGCGCGGCGCGCGCGTCCGGCAATAATGCTTCCCCACCATCACCAGTTGCGCGTGATAATCCTGCCAGTAATCCAGCCGCGCCGCGCCGGTCTTTTGATCCAGCGCCGACTCGCAAAGCGATTTCAACTCGTCGTAGCCGCGAGCCAACTTTGAACCCCGAACCTTGAAACTTGAATCCGGCTTCCATCCGTGCCTTTCAAAAATCCGCTTCGTGTAAGCGTCAATCACAAAGCTGCAATGGCCGCCGGCATAAAGCGCCATGCTGTCCGCCGTCTCCGGCCCGATGCCGTTGACGGCCAGCAACCTTTCGCGCACGGCGGAAGTTTCGCCCGCGAAAAGCCTCTTCAAACCGCCGTCAAATTGCTCAACCAGCACCCGCAGAAACGACCGCAGCCGCCGCGCCTTGACGTTGAAATAACCGGCGGGCCGGATCAACTCCGCCAGCTTCACCTCCGGCAACACGAACATTTTTTCCGGTTCCAGCGCGCGCGCGGTTTTGAGATTGGCGATGGCGCGCTCGACGTTCGACCACGCGGTGTTTTGCGTCAGAATCGCGCCGACGCAGACTTCAAACGGCGTTTCGCCCGGCCACCAATGCTGGTGTCCAAACCGCGCGCGCATGAGTTCGTAGGCGCGACGCAGGTCGGCTTTGGTTCTCTTGGCAATCATCGCCGGAGGTTTTTAACGCAAAGACACGCCTGCCGCAACGAAGATGGAAGATGGAGAATGGAAGATCGCCGGAAAAAATGCGCGCCGGGTTTTGCCATTCTCCACCTTCCATCCTCTATTTTCGCTTGCTGGATTGCAGCGCGGGCGTCTTTGCGTTAAAAATGTGCGTCATGTTCGCCTCGCTGATTTTTGATTTGCTGAACGTCGGTTACCTGATCCACAACATCTGGCTGTGGCCAGTTGTCGCGTTTCTGGTCTGGATGTTCGTTGACGCGATCCGGCGGCGGGAATGGCTTTGGGCGATTTTTATTTTGATCGGCTGGGGCATCTCGGCGATTTTGTATTTCTTCTTCGTCTATCGCGCCAGCGCGCCGTCGGTCACGCGCGGCTTCGAGCTGCCCGGCGCGCAGAGCCGCAAACGCATCAAGGAACTTCAGGCGCAAATCCATCACCTCGACAACGCCTATCACCATTTCCAGCTCGGCGACGTTTACTTCCAGCGCGGCAAACTGGCCGAGGCCGAACAATGCTACCGCGCCGCGCTTCAGCGCGATGCCACCGACATTGACACCCGCGCGCATCTGGGCCAATGCCTCGTCCGCCTGAACCGTCCCGCCGAGGCGCGGCCGCTCCTCGAAAGCGTCATGAACGAGAAGCCCGAACACGATTACGGCCACACCATGATGGCGCTGGCCGAAACGCTCACCGCGCTCGGCGAGACCGACAACGCGATTCAATACTGGCAGCACATCACGCAAAACCATTCCTACCCGCGCGCCAAGGTTCAACTCGCCGAGCTTTACCTCGCCAAAAAACAGCCGGAACTGGCGCGGGCGGAATTGAAGGACATCGTCAGCGACGACCAGCACGCGCCCGCCTTCCAGCGCAAGCGCGACCGCGTCTGGGTCCGCCGCGCAAAAAGCCTGATGTCGCGGCTGTAGCAGCGCACGTGAGTTCGCTCCAATTTGAGCCGACTCACGTCGGCTGCTACAATTCATTTTGATTCGCGTTCCCGGCAAAATTCCCTATCCTTTGAGCGTGCCAAATCTCATCGCCATCGTCGGACGACCGAATGTCGGCAAGTCCGCATTGTTCAACCGCATCATCAAGAAGCGGATTGCAATTGTGCATGACCAGCCGGGCGTCACGCGCGACCGCGTCACCGCCGAGGCTGAGTGGGGCGGAAAATCCTTCACGCTGGTGGACACCGGCGGCATCGGCCTGTTGCGCCGCGAAAAATCCGACGACATCATCATCAAGGCCGCGCTCGAACAGGTGGAAATGGCGATTGAAGCCGCCAGCGCCATCATCCTGGTCGTCAATGTGCAGGAAGGCGTCGTGCCGCTGGACCGCGAGGTGGCGCAACATCTCCACAAGAGCGGCAAGCCAATCCTGGTGGCGGTCAACAAGGTGGACACCGAACGCGCGGAAAAAGGCGCGGACGAATTTGCCGCGCTCGGCTTCGACAAGATTTTCCCCGTCAGCGCCATTCACGGCGAAGGCATCCAGAATCTGATGAACGCAGCGGTGGCCCTGTTGCCAGTCCAAAGTTCAAAGTCCGAAGTTCAAAGTCAAGAAGCTGCCGGCGATGACTCGGCTGATTCCGCAATCCGCAATCCGCAATCCGCAATTTTGAAGCTGGCCATCGTCGGCCGGCCGAACGTCGGCAAGTCGTCCATCATCAACGCGCTCACGCAATCCAAGCGCGTCATCGTCTCGCCGATTCCCGGCACGACGCGCGACGCGATTGACGTGCCGTTCGAGGTCGAGGCCGACGGCATCCGGCAGAAATACATCCTGATTGACACCGCCGGGATGCGGAAGACGCGGCGCGTGGACGATTCGATCGAGTATTTCAGCGTGAAACGCGCCGAGGATTCCATCGAGCGCAGCGACATCACGGTGCTGGTGATTGACGCCGAGGCCGGCATCACCGAGCAGGACAAAAAGATCGCCGACGTGATCGTCGAAAGCCGCAAGGCGTGCATCATCGTCGTCAACAAATGGGATTTGTTCGAGGCGGAGGTTCTCAAGGCGCGCGAGGATGAAATCGGGCGGCGCAACCGGAAGGAGCGCACCGAGGGCCAGGCAAAGCAACTGACCACGCTCGGCGAGTTCGCCGAGTGGGTGCAGCGGAAACTGTTTTTCCTCGATTACGCGCCGGTGATTTTCACGTCCGCCAAGTCCGGCTTTCATCTGGAGCGGTTGCTGGAGGCCATCCGCTATGTCGCCGCGCAGTTGCAGCAGAAAATCCCGACGGCGATTTTGAACCGCACCATCAACGACGCCGTCGAGCGCCGCCAGCCGATCAGCGCGATGGGCCACCGGCTGAAATTTTTCTACGCGACGCAGGTGCGGCAGGCGCCGCCGACCTTTCTGCTGTTCGTCAACCGCGACGAATTGTTTTCCGACCAATACAAAAAGCATCTGGCGGGCGAGCTGCGCACGGCGTTCGGCTTCGAAGGCTGCCCGATCGTGCTGGTGCCAAAGGCGCGCCCGAAGACGATTGAGCCGGTGCGGAAATTCAAGCCGGAGCACAAAAAACAAACGGGAAAAGCGGGAAGGATTGAGGCCCATCGGAAGGCGCAGCACGAAAGATATTCCCGCGTTCGCGGAAAGAAATCGCAATGAAAACTTGTTCACCGCGGCGAATAAGTGGCTGCCGCGCCAATCTCGGCGCGAAGATTCCGTTGATTTTGTTTGGGAATAACTCATTTGTAACTTTTTTGAAAAATTTTCTTGAATTCCACAACAGGTGGTAGCAAGATATGACCCGTTCCCCAACTAATTGGGGATTCAAATATCGGCAAAAAGTCCGTTTCAGCGGTTAATTAACAATATTTTAAGCCAGACCGGGTTCCGCTTTGTCTGAAACTGCGGGGGGGAGCATTGGCGTTGGAACATTTTAACGAGGAGACAATCATGATTGACGCACGCGAGGAAATTTTAGCCCCAGTTCCGCACACCGGCCACCGCCGCACCGCAAAAGTCAGCGCGTCGCGGGAATCAAAGGGCGGCAGAAGCGCCGGGAAAAAATCCCTGGCCATTGAGCGCATTTTCAGCGATCCGAAGACCAAGCCATTCGACCAGATTGAATGGGAGAAGCGCACCGCCGAAATCACCGACGACGCAGGCAAGGTGATTTTCAGACAGGAAAACGTCGAGGTGCCGAAGTCTTGGTCGCAGCTCGCGACGAAGGTGGTCGTCTCGAAATATTTTTACGGCGAGCAGCACACCGCCGAGCGCGAAACTTCCGTGCGCCAGCTCATCCACCGCATCTGCCGGACGATTGCCGACTGGGGCGTGGCGGACGGCTATTTCAGCAAGGCCGACGGCGAGATTTTTTACGAGGAGCTTTGCTGGCTGTGCGTGAACCAGTGCGGCGCGTTCAACTCGCCGGTCTGGTTCAACGTTGGGCTGTTCCACCAATACGGCATCGGCAAGAAATCCGGCAAGGGCAACTGGTTTTTCAACCGCAAGACCGGCGAAGCCGAGCGCGCGGCCACGCAATACGAATATCCCCAGGGCAGCGCGTGCTTCATCCAGTCCGTCCAGGACAACATGGAGGACATCATGCGGCTCGCATCCAGCGAGGCGATGCTCTTCAAATACGGCTCCGGCACCGGCACGGATCTCTCGCCGCTGCGGTCCAGCAAGGAAAAACTTTCCGGTGGCGGTCGCCCCAGCGGACCAATGAGCTTCCTGAAGGTTTATGATCAGGTCGCCAACGTCGTGAAGTCCGGCGGCAAAACGCGCCGCGCGGCCAAGATGAACACGCTGCGCGACTGGCACGGCGACATCGAGGAATTCATTGACGCCAAGCAAAAGGAAGAGAAGAAGGCATGGGCGCTGATTGAACAAGGTTATGACGGCTCCTACAATGGCGACGCCTACGGCAGCGTGATGTATCAGAACGAAAATCTTTCCGTGCGCGCCAGCGACGAATTCATGACCGCCGCGATTGGCGGCAAGGAATGGTGGACACGCGCCATCACCACCAACAAGCCGCTCGAAAAGAAAGACGCGGCGAAACTGCTTTTCAAAATCGCCGAAGGCACCTGGATCTGTGGCGACCCCGGGATGCAATACGACGGCGCGATCCAGAAATGGCACACCTGCAAGGGCACCGAGCCGATTCACTCGACCAACCCGTGCAGCGAATACGTTTTCATCAACAACACCGCCTGCAATCTCGCGTCGCTAAACCTGATGAAGTTCAAAAACGCGGACGGCAAATTTGAAGTGGACCGGTTCAAGGCCGCCGTCCGCATTTTTATCACCGCGCAGGAAATCCTGGTGGACAACGCCAGCTATCCGACGAAGGACATCGCCGAAAACTCCCACATTTACCGCACGCTCGGCCTCGGCTTCGCGAACCTCGGCTCGCTTTGCATGAGCTACGGCCTGCCTTACGACAGCAACGAAGGCCGCGCGCTGGCCGGCGCCATCACGGCCATCATGACCGGTCACGCTTACGAGCAGAGCACGGAAATCGCCGCGAATATCGGCGCGTTTCCGGGCTATCGCGACGCCCGTTGCGCGCATGTTTCCACGCCGCTGGCGAAAGACAACGTGGATTCCATGCTCGGCGTTATCAAATTGCATCGCGACGCCGTCGAAACCATCCAGCCCAGCCGGGAATTTAATTATTTGAAGGACGAAGCGCGCAAAACCTGGGACGGCGCGCTCGCTAGGGGCCGGCAGCACGGCTACCGCAACGCGCAGGTCACCGTGCTCGCGCCGACCGGCACCATCGCCTTTTCGATGGACTGCGATACGACGGGCATCGAACCCGACATCGCGCTGGTGAAATACAAACTCCTCGCCGGCGGCGGCATGTTAAAAATCGTCAACCGCGGCGTGCCGGATGCGCTGCGCCGCCTCGGTTATGGCGAGGCTGAAAACAAAAACATCATCGCCCACATCGAAAAATTCGACACGATTGAAGACGTCGAGGAAAACGGCGCGGTCGTGAAAAGCGGTTTGAAGCCGGAGCATTTGCCGATTTTTGACTGCGCGTTCAAGCCTGCGCGCGGCAAGCGCAGCATCCATTATCTGGCGCATTTGAAGATGATGTCCGCCGCGCAGCCGTTCATCAGCGGCGCGATTTCCAAGACCGTCAACATGCCGAACGAATGCACCGTCGAGGAAATTCGCGACACCTACGTTCAGGCCTGGAAGCTGGGACTCAAGTGCGTGGCGATCTACCGTGACGGCTCGAAGCGTTCGCAGCCGCTCAACACGAAAAAAACCAATGAGGGCGGCGGCAAAACCTCACCGGGCAATTCCGCGTTGGAGGGCAAAATCGCGGAACTCGAAGCCGAGATCGCCCGGCTGCGGATTGATTCCGGCAAACCGCTGCGCCGCCGGCTGTCCGACACGCGCACGGCGGTCACGCACAAATTCGACATCGCCGGACACGAAGGCTACCTCACAGTCGGCCTGTTCAAAAACAACCAGCCCGGCGAGCTGTTCATCACGATGGCCAAGGAAGGCTCGACCATCGGCGGCTTGATGGACGCCATCGGCACGCTCACCAGCATGGCGCTGCAATACGGCGTGCCGCTGGAGGCTCTCGTCAAAAAATTCGCCCACCAGCGTTTTGAACCGAGCGGCTTCACCAAAAACCCGGACATCCGCAACGCCTCCTCCATCACGGACTATGTGTTCCGATGGATGGCCCTGCAATTCATCCCCGGCTACCGGGAAAGCCTCCCGTCCACGCGCAACCAGCCCGAACTCGCCATGCCCGGCCTGATTGACGAGCTGAAAAAAAAGATAAACCGTCCGGTGCCTGAACTGCCCATCGCCGAGGAAAACGACGCGCTCGAAGTATCAAACGGCAACGGCCATCACGCCGACGACGGACACGCCGTGAGATCATTGAACGATTCCGTCGCGCATTTCCAGCAGGACGCGCCGACCTGCCCGAACTGCGGCCACGTCGCCGTGCGCAACGGCGCGTGCTACAAATGCCTGAATTGCGGCGAGAGTCTCGGCTGCTCCTGAAAATTGTCCAGCGACACGGGCCGGGGAATTTCGATTCCCCGGCCTGTTTTGTTTTCCGCGCGCTTGTCTCCGCCCGCAGCCGGGATTAAGCTCCGGCCATGAGCGACACAACCTTTCTCATGCGCGAGGATCCCTGGCGCATCTTCCGCATCATGTCCGAATTTGTGGAGTCGTTCCACACGATGTCGGAAATCGGACCGGCGGTGAGCATCTTCGGCTCCGCCCGCATGAAGCCGAACGACAAATATTACCGCGCCGCCACCGCCATCGCCAAGGGACTCGCTCGGCACAACCTCGCCGTCGTCACCGGCGGCGGCCCCGGCATCATGGAGGCGGCCAACAAGGGCGCGGCGCAGGCGGGCGGCAAATCCGTCGGCCTCAACATCGAGCTGCCGCGCGAGCAAACTGGCAACCGCTACGCCAACATCCCGCTTCACTTCCACTATTTTTTCGCGCGCAAAGTCTGCTTTGCCAAATACAGCCTCGGCTTCATTTACATGCCCGGCGGCTTCGGCACGCTCGACGAATTGTTTGAGATCATCACCCTCGTCCAGACCGAGCGCATCCCGCAGTTCCCGCTCGTGCTCTTCGGGCGCGACCACTGGACCGGCCTGCTGCAATGGATGAAAAAGGAACTGGTGCAAAAAAACAAATTCATCAAGCCCGCCGACCTTGAGCTAGTAAAAGTCACCGACGATGTTGAGGAAGTTGTCGCCATCATCCGCGACTACGAACGCCATGTCGGCACGCCGCCCGCCCCGCCCAAGGCGTTTGCGTGACGAAAAATGCGCCCGCTGATTCACGAAATCTCCACCGCGCACACGCCCGAATCGCTCGTCGGGCAATTGCGGATTGCGGGTTGTGGATTGCGGAATGTCGTTTTGCTTCGCACGTCGCAATTTGATTCACCTTCGGCGCGCTACTCGTTTGTCGCTGCAAATCCATTCCTGACGTTCCGCTCCTTCGGCTCGCGTTGCGAGATAACTCCGCACTCCGCATTCCGCGCTCCGCACTTCGGAAATCCGTGGCATCTTCTCGGCAGCCTGATGTCGCGCTATGAGCTGCTGGACGAAATTGACCTGCCCTTTCCGCTCGGCGGCTGCTTTGGTTTCTGGGGCTACGACCTGAAAAACTTCACCGAACCGAAACTCCCGCGCCGCGCCGTCAACGATTTGGAATTGCCAGACTGCCACGCCGGTTTTTATGACAGTCTGGTCGTCTTCGACCATCAGCTCGGAAAAGTTTTCATCGTCTCAACCGGCTTGAACGCCGACGGCTCGCGCAGCGAAAAGCGGGCGAACGAGCAAATGGAATTTTGGAACCTGTTGATTTCAGGAAAATTGCCACCGAGACACAGAGTCGCGAAGAAACATTCCCCGCTTCCGCGCCTCTGCGGCTCCGTGGCCCAGATCATCTCAAATCTGTCACGCGACGAATTTATTTCCAAGGTTCAGCGCGCCCAGCGATACATCCGCGCCGGCGACATTTACCAGGTCAACCTGTCGCAGCGGCTGACGGTGGATTTTTGTGGTAGGGCGGGCAGTCCCCTGCCCGCCGCCGGACGAACGCAGGCCCACGAACGGCGCGCACGGAGTGACGCGCCCTACCTTCTGGCAAATTCGGACGGCTGGGAATTGTTCCAAAAATTAACCGCCGTTTCCCCAGCTCCGTTTTCGGCATTTCTCGACTGCGGCGATTTTCAGATTGCATCGTCCTCGCCGGAACAATTTTTACGCATGAGTGGTTCGCAAATCGTCACACGTCCGATCAAGGGCACGCGCCCGCGCGACCCCGACCCGACACGCGACGCGCAGCTCGCCTACGAACTCCAGACCAGCACGAAGGAACTCGCCGAGCTGGTGATGATCACCGATCTGCTGCGAAATGATTTGGGCAAGGGCTGCGAATTCGGCTCCGTGCAAACACCGGAAATCGCCAAGCTGGAAAAATTCGCGCAGGTGCAGCACCTCGTTTCCACCGTCGAGGGTCGCCTGCGGAACGACGTGACGCATTTCACCTCGTTCGCGGCAGCTTTTCCCGGCGGCAGCATCACCGGCGCGCCGAAATACCGCGCGATGGAAATCATTGACGAACTGGAGCCGGTTTCGCGCGGACCTTACTGCGGCGCGATCGGCTTCCTCGGCTTCAACCGCGAGAGCCAGTTGAGCATCACCATCCGCGCAGCGATCTGCCAAGACGGCCTCGCGCATTTCAACGTTGGCGCGGGCATCGTGGCGGATTCCAATCCCGAGTCGGAATACGAGGAAACGCTGGCGAAGGCCGCCGGCTTTCTGGCGGCATTGAGTAGCAGCCGACGTGAGGAGGCTCCGACTAAAATTCCATCGAGCGATTTTGAAGTTTGAGCCTCGTTACAAATCGAATAGCCTATTTCACCTTTTCCACCACCAGCATTTCAATAGGCATGTTGGTCGGAACAAGTTCCAGCCCCAATTGTTTATGCAAAGCGTCTCCGAAGGCTTGTCTCATGGCATTAATGTTTGTGTTCCAAGATGGATTCAATTCCGGACGATGAAAGGAATAATCGTATTGGTTCGTGAGCCCGGTCTCATCAATAATTGGCAAATTCAAGGTATCTTCCAATGAATTCTGCCATATCAAATCGCCTATGGTCCGATTGAAGTGAGCGTCTCCATCATCATGGCCGGCAGCCGCATTGGCGCTGGGTTTGAATGCAGGAGCCTCCAGGTTTGAAAGTTTGAGCAAAAGAACATTCCTTTGCCTCAATTCCTTTTTCCCCACAAAGCCGAATTTTCGCTTTATTTCTTGTGCCAGTGCTTCAGACGAACCTTTTGTAAGGCTGACGATGTAATCGTAGTTTTCCTGTGGCAATTTGGGAAGAATGGCCCGGGTCGGTTTGGAATCATAAGCATCGAAAATCATTTGTTCGACTGACGTGTCGAATTCCAGCCTCTTGACATTTTGGATTCGTCCTTGGCCGTTGTTTTGGAAATAGGTTGCCACGGTGCTGCGACGCTGAGAAAATATCGTCGGTCGAATTTCCACCATTGGCGGCGCCGCTTCAAGCACTTTGGCCATGTTATCCGTTTGAACCTGCCATTGATAAGCGTAATGTTTCGTTAATTCCTTGATGGTTATTGTCGCTGTCCCCACAGCAATCAACGCGGCTAACCCGATAACAGTCGTCGTTCTTGCCTTTGTCCACGCCATAATTTTCAATGTTCCTTTGATGAGGGTTAAGATTGAAGCCGAGGCCGCCGCGCCTTTGGCCAGCGCCACGGCGGTCACGGTTTTTGCCAGCGCCGGGGGCGCAGCTTGAATGGAATTGACGGAAATCTTTTCCGCAATGGTTGCCGCCGTCGAACTCACGCCGCGTTTGGCAAAATAACGGCTCAACTTCTCCAAAGCGCGGCTCACGCGCTTGCGCGCGGGGTCTTCGCCCATTCCGAGAAAGCTTCCGACTTCCGCCAGGCTTTTGTTTTCAAAGAAGCGCAGCAGCACGGCCTGCCGGTCTTTCTCGCCGAGCGTCGCCAGCGCCTCGTCCAGCACCGGCGACATTTGGTTCCAGACTTCATCAGCCGCCGGGGTTTGAAATTCAGATTGCATTTGCACCTCCAGTTCGCGGCGCCACCGCTTCGCCCGCTCGCGGATTTGCGCCAGCGCGGCAAACCGCGTCGTCCGGAAAAGCCAGCCGGTCAAAATGGTTTTGTCCGAAATCCGCCCGGCCTTTTGTGCAAGAATGATGAACACCGCCTGTGTGATTTCCTCCGCCAGATGCGGGTCGCGCACCTGCCGCAGCGCCGCCGCATAGACAAAACCGATCCGCCGCGAAACCAGTTCCGCAAACGCCGTTTCGGAGTTGTTCGCCACGTAGTCGCGCAATAGCGCCATGTCGTCCACTGCCTGCATTCACCTATAAATGCCGGTTTTTGGCGAAACCGGACAATCTTTTTGCAAAATAATTCAACGCAAAGACGCAAAGGCGCAAAGCCGAAGAGGTAAAAACATGACATTGCGCCTTTGCGTCTTTGTGTCTTTGCGTTAAAAAAAGGCGTGCAGGTTTTTCTTAATGGAAATTTTGTTCCCGAGAAACAGGCGGTCGTTCCCGCAAGCGACCGCGGGTTTCTGCTGGGCGACGGATTGTTTGAAACGATGCGCGTCGCCGGTGGAACGCCATTCCGCTTCGCGCAGCATCTGGAACGGCTGGCGCGCGGCGCGGAATTTCTGAAAATCATTTGCCCGTTCACGCCGGGTGAACTGGAAAAATTCGCCGGGCAGCTCATCGGGCGGAATCAAATGCCCGAAGCCATCCTTCGCCTGACGCTGACGCGCGGGCCGGGCGGACGCGGCTACACGCCGAACGGCAAAGGCAGTCCGACGGTCGTGATGACCTTGCATCCCGCGCCATCGTCGGACAATTCCGTCAAATGGAGCCTGGTCACATCATCGTTTCGGATTCCAGCCGCCGATCCGCTGGCTTCGTTCAAAACCACGAGCAAGATTTTGCACGTCATGGCGCGCGCCGAGGCCGCGGAACGGGGCGCGGACGAGGCGCTGCTCCCCAACACAAACGGCGAAGTGGCCGAGACCGCCGGCGGCAATTTGTTCTGGGTCCATGACGACACCATTTGCACCCCGCCGGCCGGGAGCGGCGCGCTACCGGGCGTCACACGGGCGGTCGTCCTCGAAATCTGCCGGACGCTCGGACTGAAAACGGACGTGCGCGCCACCAAGCCGGAGGCGTTGCGGAATTCAGGCGGCCTTTTCATCACGCAAAGCGCGCTGGGCATCGTGGCGGTGACGGCGTTCGACGGCGCGCCGGTCGCGCCGTCGCCACTCGTGGACCGGATCGCGCGTGCTTACCATCAAATGCTGGTCCGGCCAGTGGTTTAGTTTTAATAATTGTTTTAATTAGAATCAATCAAATCATCCCATGCGCCCTTGAAAACGGCCCTTCCGGGGCATAGTTTGCCTTGGAAAACGGCGGAGGTGATTATGACGAACATTGGCGTTGAACATTGCGCGTCCTTTGTCAGCAGCCAGTTCCAATCGGGCGGAACGGCTGAAGCCGGGGCGGAGACCGGCGTCCGACAGGCGGTGACTATTTCCAGGCAGGCCGGCTGCGGCGCGCTGGCGGTCGCCGAAAAACTCTCCCACTATTTGCAGGAACATTCGCCTCAACACGCCGTCGCGTGGAAGGTTTTCGACCGCAATCTCATGGAAAAAGTGCTGGAAGACCACGATCTTCCGGCCCGCCTGGCCCGGTTCCTGCCGGAGGATCGCGTTTCCTATCTCGAAGACATCCTGGCCGATCTTTTTCAGGCCTATCCGCCGTCGCAAACGGTGGTCCGCCAGACGGCCGAAACCATCCTCAAACTAGCCAGCCTCGGCAACGCCATCCTCATCGGACGTGGCGGCAACGTCATCACGGCCCGGCTGCCGAACATGCTTCATGTCCGTCTGGTAGCCCCGCTGGAGGACCGCATTGCGCATTCCCACGATGCCTATGGCATGACCAAAATCGAGGCCCGCAAATTCTGTTTGCACGAGGATTTGGGCCGAGAACGTTACCTGAAAAAATATTTTCACGCCGACGTCAACGACCCGCTGCTTTATCACATGGTCATCAACACCGGGCTGGTCGGCTATGACAACGCCGCGAAAATCATCGGCGACGCGGTGCTGAACCAGCGCTGATTCCGCCGCGACTTCAAACTTGGGTTGGCGGCGGGTCTGTGGCTTAATCCCATCATGCCTCGCCGCTCCAGATCAAAATACCGGATGCCGGGCGCTCGCCGCAAATGGCGCGGCGGCTTTGGCTGGCTGGTCGTGCTGGTGCTTGTTGTTGGCGCGATCTGGTTCTGGCGTGAGCACAAACGCCCGAAAACAACTGCCCGCGCGCACCCAGCGGCAACCACAACGACGGCGGTCAGGCCGCAAACCCGGCCACTGACAATTCCACGCCAGTCACCGGCAGATTTTCCGCGCCCGGTTCACGACGTTTTGGAGGCGCAAATCGCGCTGGCCCGGCGCGGCATTTCGCCAGGTTCGATTGATGCCGCGCTCGGTTCGCAGACGCGCGCGGCTATTTCGGTTTTTCAGGAATCGGAAAATCTGCCGCAGACCGGAACGCTCGACGCCGACACGCGCGCGCGGCTGACGCTTGACGCGCCGCTTTTGACAAATTACATCGTGACGGCGGACGACCTAGCGCGGCTGCAGCCGCTCGGCAAATCGTGGCTGGCCAAGTCGCAGCAGACCGCGCTGGATTACGAGACCGAGCTGGAGCTGGTCGCGGAGAAAAGCCACTCGCATCCGCTGTTGATTGAAAAACTGAATCCGGCCGTGAACTGGACGAACCTCGCGGCAGGAGCCGTTTTGCAAGTTCCGGACGTGAATTATCCCGACCCGGCGGACAAGGCGGCCTTCGTGGTCATCCACCTGTCGGACAAATTTCTGGAGGCGTTCGACACGGAGACAAATCTGCTGGCACATTTCCCGTGCAGCATCGCGGCGAAGGTCGAAAAGCGGCCGGTCGGCGAACTGCACGTCGCCGTGGTCGCGCCAAATCCGAATTACACATTTGACCCGGAACTTTTTCCAGAATCCGGCGAGACGCAAAAGCTGGTTTTGCCTCCCGGCCCGAACAATCCGGTGGGCGTGGCGTGGATCGGCCTGGACAAGCCGGGTTATGGCATCCACGGCACGCCCGCGCCGGAGCAGATCGGGCGGACGGAATCGCATGGCTGCTTCCGGCTGGCGAACTGGGACGCGGAATATTTGCTAAAGCTGGCGTGGGTCGGCATGCCGGTGCTGGTCGAACCGTGAGCGACTACAAAAATCGCGCCAAATTATCATTGCCCGCCGGCGTGCTTTGCTTTAGCTGTTAAGCAAACTTAACCAAAGGAAATTTATGGCCATTGGATTGATTGTTGCGATTGTGGTGCTCGTCGTTGTCATCGGCGTCATCGGTTTCATCGTCGGCGTCTATAACAAGCTCGTCACGATGCGGAACCGCTACAAAAACGCCTACGCGCAGATTGACGTGCAGCTCAAGCGCCGCTACGACCTGATTCCGAATCTCGTTGAGACGGCGAAGGGTTACATCAAGCACGAGCGCGAAACGCTCGAAGCGGTCACTGCGGCGCGCAACATCGCCTACGCCGCGTCCAAGGCCGCCGCCGCCAACCCCGGCGACGCCACCGCGATGAAGAGCCTGGCCTCGGCGGAAACCGGCCTCGGCGGCACGTTGAGCCGGCTGATGATGGTTTCCGAGGCGTATCCCGATTTGAAGGCGAACCAGAACATGATGCAGCTCACCGAGGAGCTGACCTCGACGGAAAATAAAATCTCCTTCGCCCGGCAGGCTTATAACGACTCGGTGATGACCTACAACACCGACCGCGAAGTGTTTCCGAGCAACCTCATCGCCAACACGTTCAACTTCGGCCCGGCGGAACTGTTCGTCGTGGACAAGCCGGAGCAGAAGGACGCGCCAAAGGTTTCGTTTTCGTGAGCCGTTGAATTGTTGAATCGTTAAATCGGCCAACGTGCTCATTCCGATGCAACGATTCACGATTTAACAATTCACGAGCAACGCCATGGATTTTTTCCAGCAACAGGATAAGGCGCGCAAAAAGACCAGGCTCCTCGTTTTCTATTTCGCCATCGCCGTGGCGGCGCTCATCGTTGCCGTTTATTTTGCCTCGCTGGTCATTTTTTCCGGCGTCCAGTCGCAACAACATCATAATTTCGGCGAGCAGCCGCAGTTCGAGCTTTGGAATCCGCAACTGTTCCTCGGCGTCGCCCTCGGCGTGCTGGCCGTCGTTCTCATTGGCAGCACCTACAAAACCCTGGCGCTCGCCCAGGGCGGCAGCGTGGTTTCCGAAATGATGGGCGGACGGCCCATCGCCCCGAACTCGAACGACCCCGACGAGCGCAAGCTGCTGAACGTTGTCGAGGAAATGGCCATCGCCTCCGGCGTGCCCATGCCGCAGGTCTATGTCATGGACGAGGAGGACGGCATCAACGCCTTCGCCGCCGGCCACAAGCCCGGCGATGCCACCATCACCGTCACGCGCGGCTGCATGAAAATTCTGTCGCGCGACGAATTGCAGGGCGTCATCGGCCACGAATTCAGCCACATTTTGAACGGCGACATGCGGATGAATCTCCGGCTCATGGGAATCATTTTTGGGATTCTCTGCCTGGCCATCATCGGCCGCGTTCTCCTGCAAACGGGGCGCGGCGGTGGGCGCGGGCGCGGCCAAAATCCGCTGCCAATACTCGGCCTCGTGCTGCTGATTGTCGGCTACATCGGCGTTTTTTTTGGGCGGCTCATCCAAGCCGCCGTCAGCCGCCAGCGCGAATTTCTCGCCGATGCCTCGTCCGTCCAGTTCACGCGCAATCCCGGCGGCATCACCGGGGCGCTGAAAAAAATCGGCGGCTTGGGCGAAACCGGCTCGCGGATCAGCCACGCGCACGCCGAGGAGTTGTCGCATATGTTTTTTGGCAACGGCGTCAGCGAACCGTTCATCGGCCTGCTCGAAACTCATCCGCCGCTCCCGGAACGCATCCGCGTCTTCGATCCGAATTTTGACGGGCAATTTCCTCCGGTTCGTTACGACGAATTCGACCGGTCGTCTAAAGAAGTTTCCAAACCCAGACGGCAGCAGATGCCGAACATTTTCGGCGGCGTGCTTGGCGGCGCCATTCTCACATCGGGTGACGGGACACAACCTCCGGTCATCCGCTCGCATTCCGTCCTGCCGAATCTGGGCAAACCCACGCCGCTGCATCTCGAATACGCCGAGCAAATGCGAAATTCACTGCCCGACAGCGTGAAGGCCGCCGCGCGCGAGCCGCTCGACGCCGTCGCGCTGATTTACGCGATGCTGTTGAGCAACGACGAAACCGGGCGCGCCACCCAGCTTGCCGGACTCGCCCAGCGCGCCGATCCGGCGATTGCGAAAAAAACCGCCGCGCTGTTCCCGGATGTTTCCCAGGCCGCCGCGCACGCACATCTGCCGATGGTCAATCTCGCGCTCGGAACGCTCCGGCATTTGACGGCGGAGCAGTTCAACCAGTTTTCGCAGACGCTGGAATGGCTCATTGGCAGCGACGGCAAGATTGAATTGTTTGAATTTGTCCTCCAAAAAATCATCCTGCACCACCTCGCGCCACAATTCGGCCAGGCGTCGCGCACGACGGTGCAGTATTATTCCATCAAACCGCTGGTGCCGGATTGCACGGTTTTGATTTCGGCGCTGGCAAACGTCAGCAGCGCCGACGCCGGCGAAATCCAAAAGGCATTTGAAGCCGGCGCACCGTATTTGCGCGCGCCGGACGATGGCGGATTGAATTTGTCCCCGCGCGACCAATGCGGCGTGGACCAGATTGACGCCGCGCTCAACCGGCTGGCGCAGGCCGCTCCGCAAATCAAGAAAAATCTGCTCGAAGCCTGCATCCACACCGTCGGCGCGGACGGCGTGATTTTGGAAGCGGAGGCCGAACTGCTGCGCGCCATCGCCGACACGCTGGACTGCCCGATGCCGCCGTTCATCCAGACGGAATAGGAAACGCGGGTTGCGGGAACAAATCACTCAAACCGCACGGGCTGCCCGGTGGTGGCCAGCGCCGCGTGCCAGAGCGGGCCGTCCGGATCCACGCGCTTCTGCCGTTTTGTCAGCATTCTGACCGGCACATGGATGAACTGGTCGTGGAGCAGCCCGATCATCAGGCCGGTTTTTCCGGCCATCGCGGCATGGACGGCGTTGCGGGCGTATTGGTCGCACAGGATGGCATCCTCCGAATCGGCGCGGACGCTCCGGATGATGTAGCTTGGCTCCAGATAACGCATCACCATGGGAATCTTTTCCGCGCGGAAATAAGACTCGATTTTTTCACGGAGAAACGGCCCGATGTCCTTGAGCCTGACGTTTCCCGAGGCGTCGCGTTCCTCGCCGTTGTTCTCCAGCAGATCCTGCCCGGCGCCTTCCGCCACCACGATGACCGCGTGCGCCCGCTTCAACGTGCGCTTCTTCAGCGCGTTAAGAAATCCGCCGGGGCCTTCCAGCTTGAACGGGATTTCCGGAATCAGGCAGAAATTCACCTCCTGGCTGGACACCGTGGCTTCCGTGGCGATGAATCCGGCATGCCGGCCCATCAGCTTGACCAGGGCGATGCCGTTCCGGACGCTGTGGACTTCCGTGTGGGCGCAGACAATGACCCGGGCCGCTTCCTGCACCGCGGTCTGGTAGCCGAAAGTGCGCGAAACGTAAAGCACATCGTTGTCCACGGTCTTGGGAATGCCCACGACTGCCAGGGCGTGTCCGCGTCTTTGCGCCTCGCGGAAAAGTTCATAGCCGCCGCGCTGCGTGCCGTCGCCGCCGACGACCAGCAGGATGCTGACGCCGCGTTTGATGAGATTATCCACCGCGACCCGGATGTCCACCGGACCGCGCGAAGTGCCCAGCACCGTGCCGCCTTCCTGGTGAATGTCGTCCACAAAATCGGCCGTGAGCTGGAGCGGTTCCAGTCCGTGCGAGGGGTCAAGCCCCTGATAGCCGTCGCGGAAGCCCAGCACCTGTTTCACGCCGTAAGTGTGGTGCAGTTCCAGAAAGGCGGAGCGGATGACGGTGTTCAGGCCGGGACAAAGCCCGCCGCAGGTCACGATGCCAACCCGGGTTTTTCTGGAATCAAAAAAAAGTTTCGCGCGCGGTCCGGCTAGCTCGAATAGAAAATCCTCCGGCGGCCGGACGCCGGGTTTCCGGATGATGTTCAGCGGCAGCCGCGCGTCATCGCCGACATGGTGCGGAATCGGCGACGCGAAGCGGGCCTTGCCAAGCCGGGTGATGTTTGCGGCATTATTCACGCACGACCGCTTTCAACTGGGCCTTGAACGCCTCCACAATTTTCCCGTGCACCGCGCCCACTTCGGCGTCGGTCAGTGTTTTTTCCGGCGAGCGGTAGGTGAACGCGTAAGCCAGGCTCTTCTGCCCTTCCGGCACGTGCTTGCCGTGAAACACGTCAAACAGCTCCACTGCCTCAAGATTCGCGGGCCTGGTTTTTTTGACGGCCTGCAAAACCGCCTCGTGCGTCGTCGCCTCCGGCACCAGCATCGCCACGTCGCGGCGGATGGACGGGAATTGCGGCAGCGGCTTGAACGACCGGGCCGGATTGCGCCGCGCGAGCAGTTGATCCAGATTCAGCTCGGCGAGAAAAACCGCGCCGCGCAAATCATATTTTTTCACCAGCGCGGGTGAAAGCCGGCCCATTTCGCCGAGCGGCAATTTGCCCCCCAGCGCAACCGTCGCGGATTCCAGAAACATCGCCGTGCTTTCGGCCCGCCGGGCGAACGCCACTCCGCGAACACCGAAATGTTCGAGAAATTCCTCGACCACCCCTTTCAGGTCAAACGCGTCAAACGTGGCGTTGCGCTCCTCGCCGCTCCAGAAGGGCAAGGCGCGCTGGCCGGTGATGGCGACGGCCACGCGGCGTTCTTCCTTCACCGCGCCGTTTTGCAAACTGAACACGCGCCCGATTTCGAACAGCGCCACGTCGCCATTTTTCCGGCTGACATTGTGCCGCAGCGAATGAATCAATCCCGGCAGCAAACTCGGCCGGAGCACGTCCATGTCGCTGCTCAACGGATTGGCCAACATCACGGATTCCGCATTCCGCATTCCGAACTCCGCGCTGGAAATGAGCGTCTGCCCCTGCGCCTCGTTCAAGCCGAGTCCGGTGAGGATGCGGCGCGCCTCGGCAATCTGGTCATAAACTGAATCAAAGGCGTTCGAGCCGATCGCGCCGCGCGGCGGCGTGGCGGGGATTTTCTCCACGCCGTAAAGCCGTTCGACATCCTCGATCAAATCCACCGCGCGCTTCAAATCCACCCGCCACGACGGAATCTTGAACGTGCAGACGCCGGGCGACTGCTCGGTCACCGCCAGCCCCAGCTTGGTGAGAAACGAAACCTGATCCGAATGTGAAATGCCGACGCCCAGCAAATCCTTCGACTTTGAAAAATGCAGGGTGATCTGCTTCGGCTCGGCGGGCTTCGGATAAACGTCCACCACGCCTTCGGCCAGCCGGCCACCGGCGGTTTCCAAAATCAACTGCGCCGCGCGCCGGCTCGCCCAGTCGCAAATATTCACGTCCGCACCGCGCTCGTAGCGGTAGCTGGCGTCGGTGCGCAGGCCCAGCAGCTTGCTCGTGCGGCGGATGTTCGTCGGCTTGAAATACGCGCTCTCGATGAGCACGTCCACGGTCGAGTTGTTGATCTCCGTGTTCGCGCCGCCCATGACGCCGGCAAGGGCGATGCCTTTGGTTTCGTCCGCGATCAAAAGCATTTCGCTCGTGAGCGTGCGCTCCTGATTGTCGAGCGTCTTGAATTTTTCCCAGGCGGCGGCGCGACGGACGACGATCGTTGGAATGTGGTAGCCGACGTCAGTCGGCTCTGATTTGATTTGAGCGGACTCACGTCCGCTGCCACGAGAGATCAAATGATAATCAAACGCGTGGAGCGGCTGGCCGATTTCCAGCATGACGTAATTCGTCACGTCCACGACGTTGCTGATGCTGCGGATGCCGACTTTTTCCAGCGCCGAGCGCAGCCAGTCGGGGCTTGGCCCGATTTTCACGCCTTTGATGACGCGCGCGGTGTAACGCGGACAAAGCTCCGAGTCTTCAATTTTTACCGAAACCAAGTCAGTCGTTTTTCCGCCGATGGAAACGAGTTTGATTTCTGGAACTTTCAATGCATTCCCGGTGACCGCCGCGATTTCACGCGCGATGCCGATGACGCTGTTCAAATCCGGCCGGTTCGGCGTGACTTCCAAATCATAGACCACGTCGCCGCCGCTGCGGCCGAGATATTCGCCAAACGGCTGACCGACCTTCGCGTCTTCGCGCAAAATGAGCAGACCATCTTCCTTTTTGTGGCCGATCGCTTCGGGATCAATGAGCAATTCTTCATGCGAGCACATCATGCCGTGCGATTCCACGCCGCGGATTTTGCCGACCTTGATGGTGAACGGTTCCTTGTCGCCGGCCTTCAACGGCAGCGACGCGCCGGGCAGGATGAGCGGCACTTTGTCGCCGGCCTTGAAATTCTGCGCGCCGCAGACGATCTGCCGTTCGCCCGTGCCGTCGTTGACGCGGCAGACGGAGAGTTTGTCGGCGTTGGGGTGCTTGTCGCGCGTGACGACCTGCGCCACGACGATGCCGTCGAACGCGGCGGCGATCTTCTGCACGCCCTCGACTTCGAGGCCGAGCATAGTGAGCCGCTCGGTCAACTCCTCGGGCGACCAGTTGAAATCAACGTATTGTTTGAGCCAGTTGAGAGTTACTTTCATTTGCCGGAATGGTTTTAGCCACAGATGGACACAGATGTCGGATTAAAATTGTTTCAAGAACCGCACGTCGTTTTCGTAAAAGAGGCGGATGTCGTTGATGCCGTAGCGGAGCATGGCGATGCGTTCGATGCCGAAGCCGAACGCCCAGCCGGTCCACACTTCGGGATCGTAGCCGACGGTCTCGAACACCTGCGGATGCACCATGCCGCAGCCGGCGATCTCCAGCCAGTCCTTGCCCATTTTCTTGACCATCGCGTTGGTGAAATCAATCTCGTAGCTCGGCTCGGTGTAGCTGAAATAATGCGGTCGGAAACGGATCTTCACGTCGTCGCCCATGAGTTCGCGGAAGACGAATTCCACCGTGCCCTTGAGGTCGCCCACGGTGACGTTCTGGTCCACGTAAAGCCCCTCGATCTGGTGGAACGTGGGATTGTGCGTGGCATCGGCGTTATCGCGGCGATAGACGCGGCCTGGCACGATAATGCGCACGGGCGGCGCTTGTTTTTCCATCACGCGGATTTGGACGGACGAGGTGTGCGTGCGGAGCAAAAATTGTGGGACAGGCATCTTGCCTGTCTCCGATTTGTTTTCTGACAGGCTGGAAGCCTGTCCCACTAAATAAAATGTGTCCTGCGAATCGCGCGCCGGGTGATCTGCCGGCGTGTTCAGCGCGTCGAAACAATGATACTCGTCCTCGATTTCCGGGCCGTCCGCGACGGCAAAGCCAATTTTTCTAAATGCACGAACAATGTCGTCCGTCACCTGCGTGAGCGGATGCAATTTGCCGAGCGCGCGGCGGCGTCCGGGCAGCGTGAAATCCGTCGGCTCTTTCGGCAGCGCGGCTTTGAGTTCCAATTCTTCGCGGCGCGCGGCGAGCGCAGCTTCGAGTTCCACCTTGGCGGCGTTGATGAGTTTGCCGGCGGCGGGCTTTTCCTCTTTCGAGAGCGTGCCGAGCTGTTTCATCAGCGCGGTGAACTTGCCGTTCGGGCCGGTCCACGCGCCCTTGATTTGTTCCAGCGCGGCGAGGTCGGACGCATTTTTCAACTCGGTCAGCGCGGCCTGTTTCAGCGGCTCTATGTCATTCAGGAGTCCCATAAAATATGGATGGAGGATAAACGATGGCGGACGGAAGAAAAGAAAAACGGGCGGACCGTTGCCGGCCGCCCGTCAGTTGAACTTCAAATTAAAGCTGAAGGTTTGAAATTTTCAGGCCTTGGCCAGTGTGGCACCGGGCTTGGCTTTCAGCGCGGTTTTGGCGAGCGTCACCAGTTCGGCAAACGCGGCGGCGTCGGTGGCGGCGAGGTCGGCGACGACCTTGCGGTCGAGCGCGCATTTGGCGGCTTTCAAGCCTTCCATGAACCGGCTGTAGGTGATGCCGGCGGCGCGGGCGGCCGCATTGATGCGGATCTGCCAGAGATAGCGGTAATTGCGCTTCTTGGTGCGGCGGTCGCGGTAGGCATAAACCCGGCCGTGATCCACGGCATCGGAGGCGTAGCGATAAAGTTTGGAGCGCTTGAGGCGGTAGCCCTTGGCGGCGGTGAGCATTCTCCCGCGGCGTTTGCGGGAAGCTGGGGAATTGGTGACTCGCATAAGATTTTAGAGCGTTGGATTTTGTGGCAATCAACCGCGATGGCTGAAGGGCAGGCTTTGCGTGATGCGGTAGACATCCGTCTTGTCCACCACGGCGACCTTGCCGAGACGGCGGAGGCGTTTGGCGTTTTTGGATTGAGCCAGATGGCGGCGGCCGGCGCGATGGCGCAGGACCTTGCCGGTGGCGGTGATCTTAAACCGCTTGGATGCGGATTTATTCGTTTTGATGCCTTTGGGACGTCGCATAAATTCAATTCAATTGCAAAAGAGCGTGGAATCTATGTCATTCCACGCTTCAAGGCAAGCGTGATTTTTCCAGTTGTGGCTCGCGCCTTTGAAACCGCTACGGAGCGTTGGTGTTCGACAGCGATGGCACGGGCAAAATCGCCGGTGCCGAACCGGTGGGCGTCATGTCAATCGGCGCACCGGCGTTGAGTTGCTGAAGCACGGTCGCGGTCAAATCAATCTCGCTGGCGCTGTAAATGACGGCGGAAGGCACGCTGATGCTGGCCGAGCCGAGGTTGATGCCCTGGGCGGCGGTGTTGAGAACGACGGTGTAACCGCCGGCCTTGGCGGCGGCATTGACGTGCTCCTGGATGTCGGCCATGATCTTTTCACTCATCCGCTGGTGCTTCTCCTTCAGCGTGGCCTGCGCCTGACGCTCATACTGGTCAATGGCCGAACGACGCTCATCCAGCTGCTTTAATTTGTCGGCGGCGGCCTGTTTGCGCCGGTCGCGCTCGTCGGCGGAAATGGTCTGATCATTCGCCTGCGTCAGGAGCTGCTGATACTCGTCGCTGGCCTTCTTCAAATCATCCTTCATGCTCTTGTCGTCCTTGTCGAGCTGGGCGACGTTGTCCTGAATGGCCACCTGGGCCTGCTTGGTCTTCCAGTAATTATCGAAAAGCTTCCCCACGTCCACGGTGGCGATCTTGGTTTGCGCGAGGGCGGAGCCGCTCAAAAAAGTCAGCAGCAGGACCGCCGGAAACATGGTTCGTAAAATACGCTTCATCAGAAAATGAAAGCAGAATTTGCCCGCCAAGCCAAATCAAAACTCGCGCGCGGCGTCAAAATCTTTGCAGCCGGAAAAACAAATCGCCGCTGGTCAGGGGCAGCGTGATGATCTGCAGCCCGTTGGTGAGAACGGGCGGCGGCGGCAGCGTCACCAGCGTCCAGCTGTTGGTGGACAGCAGGTTGGTGTTGGATTCAAGGCGGTATTCGGGCAGATAGGCCGGCTGGGTCAGAGTCACGTTCGTCTTGCCCGGACCTGAAACAATGGTCAATGCCGGCGGGACTTCCAGCAGCAGGATTTTGGCGAGGAAGGCGTCGCTGGTCCCGTTGAGCGCGGCGTGCAGCGCGTTGTTCGTCGGAAAATTGGACGAGAGCGTCTGGCCGACCACGTAGGCATCGCCGGCCGGATCCAGCGCCAGACCGTAGCCGAAATCGTCGTTCGCACCGCCGAGACAGACCGAATAGAGCAGCGCCGAGGCATCGGAGTTGAATGCCGTGACAAAAACGTCGTTGCCACCGGAATTGGTCCCGGCCAGATAGGTTGCCGTGTTTGTCGTCGGGAAATCGGTCGAGGTGGCGGCTCCGACGACAAATGCCTCACCCGCCGGATCCACCGCCACGCCGTAGCCGACATCACCGGCAAGCCCGCCGAAAACCACGGCGTAAACGATGTTGGTTCCTGTCGGTCCGAGCTTCACCAGAAAGGCGTTGGTCGTGAGAATCGAGCCGCTTAAATTGTTGGTCACCCCGCTGAACAAGCCGGGGACATTCGTTGTGGTGTCCGGAAAATTCGGCGAAATCGCCCCGCCGGTCACGTAGGCATTGCCCGCGGAATCCGCCGCGACAGCGTAGCCGAGGTCATCGTCCATCCCGCCCAGATAAGTGGAATAAACCAGCGCAAGGTTCGTGGCGGAGGGCTGCGCGAATTTTGCAACGAAAACATTGTAGCTGAGGGTCACGTTGGTGATGCCGCCCAAAACACCCTGCCACGCGTTGGTCGTCGGGAAATTGGTCGAGTCGGTGAAACCGGTCAGATAAACGGCACCGGAACCATCCACGGCAATGCCCTCGGCCGCATCCACGTTGGTGCCGCCGAAGTAGGTTGAATACAACAAATTCGTGCCACCCGGCCCGATCTTGGTCAAAAATCCGTTAAAGAATCCTGCCAGCCGGTTCAACAAGACATTGGTCGTGCCCGCGAGTTTGTAAGCCAGCGGATGGACGGCAGGAAAATTGGTGGAACTGGTGTAACCGGTGACATACGCATCACCCGCCGAATCCAGCGCGATGCCTAAGCCTTCATCTCCGGTGCCTGCAATTCCAACAGTGCCGCTGCCGCCAAGGTAGGTCGAATAAACCAAGTTCGATCCGCTGGAATTCAACTCTGTGACAAAAGCGTTGCCGCTGTAGTAAGCATAGCCATGATAAGTATAATAGGCATGTCCGAGAATCTTGGGATAAAGCGCATTGGTTGTCGGAAAATCCGGAGAAGTCGTGTAACCGGTCAGAAAGACATCGCCCGCTTTGTCAACGGCCAGACCGGAAGCCAGATCATCCTGACTGCCACCGAGATAGGTGTAATAAACCAAATTGGAACCGTTATTGCTGAATTTTGCAACAAATGCGTCGCCGTTAATGGAACCGCCAGCGAAGTTCGTCTGAAACGCACCAACCGTCGCCAGTTTTGCCGAGAGTGTCTCGCCCACGACATAAATAAAACCGTTTGTGTCCACAGCCACCGCCGCAGCCCCATCATCAGCGCTTCCACCAAAATAAGTCGAATAACTCAAAATCGGGTCAATCACCAGCGGCAGGCTGTGGTCATACTCACCAACGGTGAACGCGGCGGTGTGCGCATCCAAAATTCTGTAGCCGCCGCTGATTTCCCGGCGCGCGCCATTGGCTGTCTGGTAAATGACCGGCTTCGGCTGGCGGATTTCACTGTCGCCCAGGTTCAAAACCAGTTCGCCGGCATGACCGACGGAAACATTGTCCGCGCCGTCAAAACGGATGGCGATGACGCTGGGATCCGCTCCGGGCGCGACGGTGAAATCATATTCAAGCTGCCGCTGGTTGCCATAATAGGTCAGATTGACGCCGGGATAAAGCCGGCCGACATCCACCCGAGCAAAGGTTGCCACGCCGGTCTGCCAGTGCGCCGGTTGATTGCCGATGAGGTAGTTGATTTTGCCGGACAACTCCTCCGCACCGGAAATTTGGGCGCGGTCGTTTGCGCCCGCAAATTCCATCCGCACCGATCGCATGGAAAAAGCGCCCGGCGCGGTTGTCTTGCGAAGAACGAATTGCGCCGCGCCGGGCGAGATCAGAAATTCAGAATCGCGTCCGCGCGCGATGAATTGCGCCGGGGAATCCACCTGCCCCTGGTTGGTCTCAAAATAGAGCGGCAGACCGGCCGGCACCACCGCCGTTTGTGCCACGGCAACGGCGGCAAACAGTCCCAGCCAGCCCGCACCGCAGAGACCCGTGAGGACTGGCTTCACAAACCGGATTTTTTTCATCCAAGTCGTCATCTTAAAATTGTCGTGTGTAGCCGACGCCGAACTGGAACTTTCCGGAAGAGCCATTGTATTGATCATGCGTAATGGGAATGCCGTAGTCCAGCCGCAACGGGCCGAGGTGCGGAATATCCAGCCGCAAGCCGATGCCAGCGTCGTCGTCAAAATAGCCGGAGAAGGAATACGATCCCGCGCCCACCGCGCCGGCGTCATAGAACAGTGCAAAACGCACGCTGGGGCCGTTTTCCTTTTCGAGAATCGGAATGCTGTATTCCAGCGAACCATACCAGAAACTGTCGCCGCCAATCGGCTCGTTGGGCATCGCCGGATTGTCGCCAAACGCAGGGTCGCGCGGCGCGATGTTCCGGTATTTGAAGCCGCGCAGCGAGTAAAGTCCGCCAAGATATTCGCGGTCATAAAATGGCACGTCGTCGGAACCCAGCCCGCTGTCTAAACCGGCGCGTCCGTCCGCCTCCAGCACATGACCCTTGAACAAGCCGGGGAAATACCACGCGGTCTTGGCCTCCAGTTTGTAATAAATCGTGTCACCCACGCTCAATTCAGGATCCAGTTCCGTCCGCTGGCCGTGATTCGGCAGTTTATTATTGTTCCGCGTGTCGTAGGCAAGCGAAGCACCGAAACGCTGAAACAAATGGTCGCCGGTTTGTTCAAAAATGGCCCCGGGCACATTCGATTGATAGGGGGTTCCCGGTGCCGTGATGCCACCACGACTAAATGGCGGCGGCACGCCCGGTTGAGGTTGAGCGTCATGCCACCCGCCATTCAGATCAATGCCAACATCCTCGACGGTATAGCTGACGCTGCCGATGAGGAAATCGCTCCCCAGGGCGCGGGTCAGGCTCAAGCGCGTGCCGGTGCGGGTCTCGTTGTAAATGTTGTTGGGGCTTTCATAATCCATCTCGTGCCGGTAAAGGTCCACGCCCAGCGACAGCTTGCGATTCAAAAACCACGGCTCGATGAACGAGAGTTCGTAGTCCTGCCGCTGGGTGCCCAACTGGATGAACAGGCGCAATTTCTGCCCGCCGCCGGTGAAGTAGGGCGGATGGAACAGGTCGAAATTTCCCTGCGAGATTTCGGCAAACCCGACGAGCGCGTCCACCGAGCTGAAGCCCGCGCCGAGCGTGAACTTGCCGGTGTCCTTCTCCTCCACGTTCACGTCCAGGTTTTTGCGCCCGGCAATCGGCGGGTCGGTCGGCTCCGGCTGCAAATCCACCTTGTCAAAATAGTCCAGCCCTTCGAGGCGCTGCTTGCTGGTTTTCACGCGCACCATGTCAAAGACCTCGCCGGGCGCGATGGCCAGCTCCCGGCGGATGACCTTGTCCTTGGTCTTGATGTTGCCACGGATGTTGATCTGTTCCACATGGGCCTTCTGCCCCTCGTCCACGTGGAATCCCAAATCCATCGTCCCCGTGTCCACGTTCGGAACGCGGACGGTGTTCAGCGACTGCCCGCGCTGCACGTCAATGTAACCCTGGCTGCCGTAGAAATCCTCGATGGCCGTCATGTCCTTGTTCAAACCGTCGGGCGTGAAGGTGCTGCCCGTTTTCATCTTGAAATCCGCGTTCAATTTTTTGCTTCTCAACCACGCGGCATCCGCCGGACTACCCTTGGGCTTCGGCTCCGGCCCCGGTTTGAAGGCGGGGCTGACCGCGTTGGTGGGCAGCAAGGTCGTGCCGCTGAACGTGACCGCCCCCATCTTGTATTGTTTTCCTTCATAAACGAAAAACCGGAGCAGCAGCATGTTCGGGAACGGATACTCGAACGTCACATCCTTGATGTCAAAATCCAGATAGCCGTGGTTGCGGTAATATTCCGTCAGCGCGTCCTTGTCGTCGTCAAACTCATCCTTCTTGAACACGCCGCTGCCCGTCAGCCACGAAAACATCCAGTGCGCCCGCGTCTTGATCTGCTTGGCCAACTCCTTCTGCGGAAACGCCGACGCGCCGATGAACTCGACCCGCAGAATCTTGATCTTCTGGCTTTCGACAACCTGAAACGTGACCGAGGCGCGGCCCGCGGCCTCGTCAAACGTGTCAAAAACGTATTTCACCTGCGTGTCGGGATAGCCGTATTTCTCGTAGAGCTTTTTCATCTCCTGCACGTCGGTGAACAATTTCTGCTCGTCCAGCGGTTCGCCGGTCTTCACCGTGATTTTCTTCTTCAGCTTTGAACTGCTCAAGTCTTTGTTACCCGTGATCTTGATGTCCGTGATCCGCAATCGCGCCTGCACGGTGTAGGTCACCACCAGGCCACCGTCGTCCTGCGGATCCACGGAAACACGGATGTTGTTGAACTGGCCGGTGCCGTAAAGCGAATGGATGTCGTCCTCGGTCAGATTCGGATGGTAGATGTCGCCGGCCTTGAGACGGATGTTGGCACGGACAAACTGCTCGCTGACCGACGCGGGCCCGACATATTTGATGTCCACGCGCTCCACTTTCGGCCCGGTGTCCTGCGCCCACGCGAGCTGCGCGCAGCCAAACAGGAGCCATATCCCAAAAAGGCGGGTAAGTAATTTCATCACCTATCGCTCCATTGGCACGTCTTCATCGCTGACTTTGGCTGCGCTTTCAAATCGCGTGTAAGATTTCAAGAATGTCAAGTTCACGTCGCCCGTCGGGCCGTTGCGCTGTTTCGCAATCAGCAGGTTGACCGGCATGCCGTCCGCTTCTTCCATGTTTCCGTCGTCGTCCTCGCCCGCGCTCGGCTTATACAGCAGTCCCACCAGGTCGGCGTCCTGTTCAATCGCGCCGGACTCGCGCAGGTCGCTCAACCGCGGCTTGCGGCTCTTGTCCCGCTCCAGCTCGCGGTTCAACTGCGAAAGCACCAGCACCGGCACCTTCAATTCCTTCGCCAGCGCCTTGAGGCCGCTGGAAATATCCGAGATTTCCTGCTGCCGGTTTTCCTGCGAACGCCGCGCAGTAGAATGCAGCAACTGCAAATAGTCAACCACGAAAAGCTTCACGCCGTGCATCTGGTGCAGCCGCCGCGCCCGCGCCCGCAACTGCAAAATCGAAAGCCCCGCCGAATCGTCAATGAACAGTTTCGAGTTCGCCAGCCTCCCCGCCGCGTTCGTTAACTTCGGAAAATCCGCCTCGCTCATGAAGCCCTCGCGGATGCTCCGCAGGTTCACCCGCGCGATCGAGCACATCATGCGCATCACCAGCGCCTCCGCGCTCATTTCCAGGCTGAACACCGCCGCCGGCAATTTTTGCTCCAGCACGACATTCTCCACGATGTTCATCGCCAGCGACGTTTTTCCCATCGAGGGCCGCGCCGCGATGACGACCATTTCGCTGCCGTGCAAACCGTCCGTCATCCGGTCCAGGTCCGCATAGCCCGTTCCCAACCCCGTGAGCGCGCCCTTGCGGCTGAAAAAATTCTCGATCGTCCCGATGGCCTTGCCGACCAGCTCCTTGGTCGTCAGCGAATCGCTTTGCGCGCGCGACTCGCTGATCCGCAGCACGTCGCGCTCCACCTCGTCCATCAGCGCGTCCACATCGCCCTCGTAATCATAAACCCGCCCCACCACCTCCGTGCAGGTCTGGATCATTTTCCGCAGCAGGAACTTCTCCTTCACGATGTCGAGGTAATAGCTCAGGTTCGCCGCACTCGGCACCGCGTCCTGAAGCTGCGACAGATAAGCGATGCCGCCGACCTGATCCAGAAGCTGCTTGTCCTTGAGCCGCTGCTGGACGGTGATGACGTCAATCGCCTCGCGCGTGTTGAACATCGCGGCCAGCGTCTCGTAAATCGTCTGATGCCGCAGGTCGTAGAAAACCTCCTGACCGTTGTCCTTCAATTTCTCGATGCACTCGCCCAGGCATTCGTTCGGCGAGAGCAGCGCGCAGCCGAGCACCCCCTGCTCCGCCTCCGGCGAATGCGGCGGCAGCCGGTCCAGTTTGACGGGGTCGGATGCGGAAACATTTTTGCGGCGGCGCGCCTTCTTCAAATCCGCCGCGGCACCGGCGGCTTCGGAAACGGAATCAATCATACGAATAGAATCGCCGCTGGCATTTCGGCGGCAAGACAAAGTTGTTTTTCTTGTTACCAAATTATTCGCCGCGCGATTTCAGGCTTCATCCGTCCCACTCGCCGGTCTGGAGATACGGCTTGAGCTTTTCCTTGAGCGTTTCGCGACCGCGCTTTCTAAACGCGGCTTTTCCAATAACCCGGACGCCGTTTCATGTGCATCACCGCCAAAATCCAGATGCGGTCTGGCTGCTCGACGTAAACCACCGCATACGGAAAGACGGTTGAGAAATGCCGTTGCGCAGGCGGGTCAAAATGGCGGAAGCGTTTCGGATTGCGGCGGACATCTTGAACGAGCCGCTCCATCTCGTCGTAAAAACGTCCGCCGAGTTCGAGAGAAACATGCGCGTAGTAATTTGCGGTGTCCGCATATTCCGCCGCCGCTTCGGGATGGAAGGCGTGCGGTTTCACCGCCCGACGATTTTGCGGATGCGGCTGCTGACAACTTCACCGGGGACGGCTTGCACCTTGCCGCTTTCCAATTCGGCCAGACGGCGACGCGTTTCCTGTTTCCAAGCGAATTCAATTTCCGGCTCAACATCGGCGTGCAATCCAGAGGTGAGGCGATCCACAACCTCCGCCACCTGCTCGCGCGGCAATTGGCTCGCTTCTTCGACGATTTGATCCAACGTCATCGGCATGGTTTGAAACTACGCCCTGTTATTGTCCGGCGCAATCGGGAAATTTCATTCCGTCCACTCGCCGGTCTGGAGATACGGCTTGAGCTTTTCCTTGAGCGTTTCGCGGCCGCGATGGATGAGCGATTTGGTGGCGGAGAGCGAGCAGTCCAAAACCCCGGCAATTTCCTCGTAGCTCAATTCGTCCTGCCGGCAGAGCAAAATGGCGGCGCGCTGGTTTTCCGGCAGCCCGGCGAGCGCCTCCTCGATTTTCCGCGCCAGCTCGCCTTGCAGCAGTTGTTCCGGCGGGGCCATCTGCGATTTGTCCTCGTATTGCCGGTGCGGCTGGTCCTCGTGTTCGGCGTGCTCTTCCTCGATGGACTCGGCAGGATGGCGCGAACGGCGGCGGATTTCGTTCAGGCACAGATTCCGCGCGATGGTGAAAAGCCAGGTGGAAAACTTCGCGGTCTGCCGGTAGCGGCCGCGCGATTTCCAGGCCTGGAGAAAAACATTTTGCGCCAGGTCCTCGGACTCCGCCTCGTCGCGCAGCGAGCGGTGGATGAAGTTCATCACGGGCTGCTTGTATTTGTCCACCAGCCCGGCAAAAGCCGCGCGGTCGCCGCGCCGGGCGCGGAGCATCAGCGCGGCATCGGGATCGGTTTGGGCTGGCATCGCGCGCAGAGTGTATCAAACCCGCCGCGCACGGAAAGATTTCGATGCGCCCATCGTCCTCGAATTCAACAAGGAGCGTCGCGGCATTGCTTGCTTTGGAGCCGTTTTGCCCGCAATTTATGCGCCCGTGCAGGATTTGCAGAAAAAAATCGAAGCCGCCGCCAGGGAGCGTTTGACGCTGCCGGCGGACAGCACCGCCGTCGAAAAGCTCGCCTCCTACAAGGGATTTCTCAAGATCCAGACGCACCGGCTCAAGCTGCTGCACCGCGCGGGCGCGGGCGGGCGCGAAATCTGCCTGGGCCGGGCGGCGATTCTGGACGCGCTGTTGCGGCATTTGTGGACATCGGCCAAAAGCAGCCTCTCCGCGCAGGCGCAGGAGGAATTCCCGCCGCTGGCGCTGGTGGCCATCGGCGGCTACGGCCGCGCGGAGCTGAATCCGCACAGCGACATTGACTTCATGTTTCTGCACGACGGCCAGATCGCGGCGAACAAGCCGCTGCCGCATTTGTCCCGGCTGATTGACGGCGTGCTGTATCCGCTGTGGGATGTCGGGCTGAAGGTCGGCCATTCGGTCCGCAGCATTGACGACTGCGTGAAGGTCGCCAACGCCGACATGCAGTCCAAAACGTCGCTCATCGAGGCGCGGCTGGTGGCGGGCGACGAGGCGCTCTTCAAAAAATTCCAGAAGACGGTGGTGGCAAAATGCGTGGACGGTTTTGAGGACAAATACATCGCCCTGCGGCTGGAGGACCAGTCGGCGCGGCGCGCCAAATTCGGCAACTCCGCCTGCATGCAGGAGCCGAACCTCAAGAACGGCTGCGGCGGCCTGCGCGATTACCAAAATCTGCTGTGGATGGCGTTTTTCAAATACCGCACGCGCTCGCTGCGCGAACTGGAGCAGCGGGAATTTGTCGGCGAGGCCGAACGCAAGCAGCTCGAGGCCGCCTACGATTTTCTGCTGCGCACGCGGACGGAGCTGCACTATCACGCCAACCGCCCGCTGGACGCGCTGGGAAAAAACCTGCAGCCCGCCGTCGCGCACGGCCTCGGCTACCCCGACCGCTCGCCCAGCCAGCGCATCGAGAAATTCATGCGCGACCTCTACACGCACATGAGGAACATCCTCCTCATCACGCGCACACTCGAACAGCGCCTGGCCCTGCTGCCGGCGGCACCCAGCCGGCTTTCGCTGCGCGCGTGGCTGCCCAAGCGCGCCGCAACGGTGGAGCCGGTGGATGGATTTTTGTTCGTGAACGGCGAGATTTGCGCGGCGTCCAACCGCATCTTCCGCGAGCAGCCGCAGCGCCTGATGCGCGTTTTTCTCCAGGCGCAGCAGCGCGGCTTGAAACTGCATCCCGACCTCGCGCAGCTCATCCGCGGCGAGCTGTCGCTGGTGGACCGCGATTTTCTGAATGACGAGCACGTGCGCGAAACCTTCCTGACCATTCTGGAACGCCGCGGCGAGGTGGCTCCGGTCTTGCGGGCGATGCACGAGGTGAATCTGCTCGGCAAATACATCCCTGAATTTGGCCGGCTCACCTGCCTGGTGCAGCACGAATTTTACCACCAATACGCCGCCGACGAACACACGCTGGCCTGCCTGGAGCATCTGGACCGGGTGTGGGACGCGAAGGACGAGCCGTATGCGCATTACGCACCACTGTTTCAGGGTCTGGAACGTCCCGGCCTGTTGTATCTGGCTCTGCTGCTGCACGACGTGGGCAAATCGGAAATCCACAAGAAAGGCGACCACCCGCGGGTCAGCGCAGACATGGCGATGCGCGCGGCGAAACGGTTGAGGCTGGAAGCCTCGGCGGCACGCCTGCTGCGGGTCATCATCGAAAATCACCTGCTCATGGCCAGCCTGTCGCAGCGGCGCGACCTCGACGACCCGGCAGTCATCCGCCATTTTGCGGAGCAGATGCAGACCACCGAGGCGCTCAACCTGCTCACGCTGCTGACGTTTGCCGATTCGCAAGGCACCAGCGACAAGTTGTGGAACGGCTTCAAGGACTCGCTGCTCTGGCAGTTGCATTCACGCGCGACGGCGCTGCTCACCGGCGGAACGGAATTCGTCCGCGCCGGCGAAAAACAGCGCGGGATGCTTTTGGACGAGGTCCGCAAGCTGGCGCCCCGGCACATCGCCGCGGAGGAGGTGGACGTGCATTTTGCAAAAATGACGGCGCGGTATTTCCAGATTCACCCGGCAAAGGAAATCCTGGCCGACCTGGAGCTTGTCCACTGTTTCATGCGCCGGTTGATCCTCGAAGACGACCGCGCGCTGTCGCCCGTGACCTCATGGCTGGACGAACCTGATCGCGGCTACAACGTCGTCAAAATCTGCACCTGGGACCGCGCCGGCCTGTTCAGCAAGATCGCCGGCTCGTTGAGCGCCTCCGGGCTGAATATTCTCGGCGCGCGGATCTTCACGCGCACCGACGGCATCGCGCTCGATACGTTTTTTGTGAACGACGGGCGCACCGGCAATCTCGCCACGCCCGAGCAATACGACAAGTTTGCCGTGCTGCTGGAAAAAGTTCTGATTGGCGAGGGCGTGGACCTGCCGGCGCTCATCGCGCGACAACTCCCCGCCAGCCCGGTTTACGAGGCCTACGTCGGCGAGCGGATGCCGACGCAGATTAATTTCGACAACGAAGCCTCTGAAACGCGGACGCTCATCGAGATCCAGACCGAAGACCGGCTGGGTTTGCTTTACGCGATTTCCCAGACATTTTCCGAACTGGCGCTGAACGTTGCCCGGGCGCGCATCGTGACCGAGCGCGGCGCGGCCATTGACAGTTTTTATGTTTGCGAAACCGGCGGTGGCAAGGTCGTGTCAGCGGAACGGCAGAGGCAGATTGAACACGGATTGCGGCAGGCCATTCACCGGCTTGAGTTGGCGGAGTGACCGGACGCAAACCAGTTGCCAGAACACGGCGCATCTGATAGAAATGCGCCGCTGGGTGCGGGATTGCCGCGCCGGAGCACAGCGCAGGCGGGTGTGGTTCAGTGGTAGAATGCGGGCTTCCCAAGCCTGAGATGAGGGTTCGATTCCCTTCACCCGCTCCAGCTTCATTTCTGCGACTAGCGATGCCAGACCGAGACAAACCCGCCATCATCACTGGTTTCTTGAGGCTCCACCCCTTCACTTGCTGCGACAGGTTGCGCCACGTTTTGACCCTCTTGGCCTGAAATCTGTGCGCGTATTTGTGTATGCCCCAGCCGTGGCAGATTCTTGATTGATTCGTAAACCGGCAACTGCGTTTCGTCCGTGTGGACCTTCGCCGTCATTTTAATGCCGCTGTGCCGCATCAACTTCATGGCGAACCGTTGCGCGATTCAAGGCACCACGTATCAGGTGAATACCTGACAGGAAACCTCCGCCGGATTCAGCGGGGCAGCTTCGTTGGACGGTCATCCAGAAATTCCTTTTCGCGGCAAAAGGCATGCCGACGACGCCGGATAGTTCAATAAAAATTGAATCAGATTGTCCACCTTCGCCGGGCCGGTTTCACCGCCATCCCCCAAAAAAGGGGTTGTCAAAGTCCGGAAGAATGTGTGAGATTTGCGGCAGAAAACCAAAATGTAACTGCGTCCAACACCGCCGCCAGCAAAAACAAGCTTCCCCGCCAAAAATGAAAAATCAACCGCCCATGAAACTCCGGCTCAAAATGTTTCTCCTGCTTGGATCGCTGCTGATCGGATGTTCCGTCCTCGCCAACATCCCCGGCGGCGGCACCGGCACCGGGGCCAACGTGACGGTCACGGACAACGGCGACGGCAGCGTGACGATGGCCAATGGGATCGTTTCCATTCACATTGTCAAGTCCGGCGCGACCATCAACCAGATCAATTACACCTACAACAACGGTGGCGGAACACAGACGCAGCAACTGCTGGCTAACGGCAAGGACGGCGGCGAGTTTTACTGGGAATTCGGCGGCTGGGGCGGCAGCTCGTGGGCTTATTCGGTCGTGGCCAGCACCGGCAGCTATGCGGAAATTGATTTATTGTGCGACTCGGCCTCGAACGGCGTGGTGGACATCCATTATTCCATGCTGCGCGGTTCGCCGGGATTTTATGTCACGCCCATCTGGAGCCATCGCACGCAGGATGCCGCGATGGGCACGGGCGAGGAGCGCGACAACATTTACATCGCGCCCTACTTCAACTGGATGAGCGTGAACGACCAGGTTCAACGCGAGGAGGGATTGAACGCCACCTATGCGGTGGCGGATTATTCGCCGCAGGAAAATTCACTGATCACCTCCGGCGTGTTGCAGGGAACCTACGAGGACAAATACAAATGGAGCGCGGATTTTGGCGTGGAACGGGTCTGGGGGTGGAGCAGCGTCAGCGACCCGGCCATCGGCCTGACCGGTCAAAACCTAGGCATCTGGCACGTCGTGGCCAGTTCAGAATTTTACAACGGCGGCCCGCTGAAACCCGAGTTGAACGACGCGCCGATGGTCAACATGATCAACGGCGGGCATTATTATTTTGGCAATGACAGCGGGTTTGCCGCCGGCGAAACCTGGACGCGCGTCTCCGGCCCGTATTTCATTTACATCAACAACGTCACGAACACGCTGACCGATCCCGTGCAGACGTCGCAGGCGCTGTATGCGGACGCGCAGGCGCAGGCGACGGCGGAGGCGACGGCCTGGCCGTATGGCTGGATGAACAACGCCAATTACGCCCCGGCGTCGCAGCGCGGCACGGTCACCGGCCAGATTGTCATCAATGACGCCTTTAATCCGAACGCCTCGGCATCCAATTTGTGGGTGGGCGTTGTCCAGCAGCCGGCGGTCACCATCAACAATGTCTATGACTTCCAGTTGTGGGAAAAGCCTTACCAGTTCTGGACCCGGAGCGACGCCAACGGCAACTTTGTCATTTCCAACGTCATCGCCGGCAACAACTACACGTTGTATGCCTTCGGTCCCGGCGCGGAGGGGGAGTTCATGTCGCAAAATCAAACCGGTGGCAATCCGGGCATCATCTACAATCTGCCAGCCGCGCCGTTCACGGTGGTGGTGACCGGCGGGACGACAAACAATCTGGGCGCTGAAACATGGACGCCGACGCGGGTCGGCCCGACGGTTTTTGAAATCGGTTATCCGGACCGCAAAGGCGACAAGTTCCGTCACGGAGACGATTATTGGGTCGGCGACGTTGGGCCAAGCCCGACCATGCCCAGTCCGATCTGGAACAAGTTCATGGAATTTCCCTACGACTTTCCAAATGGGCTGAACTACGTCGTCGGTCAAAACCGCTGGAACACGGACTGGAATTACGTCCAGTCGGTTTATCCTGATCCTTCAGGCAACAGCATCGGTTCAAGCTCCACCGTCACTTTCAATCTTGTTTCAGCCCCGGCCAGCGGCGCCACGGCGTCCGTGCTGATGGGCGTCGCTTCGGACGACAACAGCCCGATTTATGTGACGGTCAATGGAACCCTTTTGAGCGGCGGCAACGCCACCGGCACGCCGCAGACCAGCCTGCCCACAACCGGATGGTTTCCCATCAACGACATCAGCGACTCCAACATCCGCGAGGAAAATCACGGGGGATATTCCGACGAGCGGCTAACATTTACGGGCAGCCTGCTCCACGCTGGCACCAACACCATCAACTTCAGTTTTCGTCAGGCCGGCGGCTCCGGCTTCACCCACCACTTCATGTATGACTACATCCGGCTGGAATTGACCGGTTATGTGCCGCCCGCGCCGTCGAGCGTGACGACTTATGCGGGCAACAATTCCGTTCTGTTAAGCTGGCCAACAGTTGCCGGGGCCACGAGTTATAATATCCTGCGCTCGACCACTTCCGGCAGCGGCTACGTTTCCATCACCAATGGCGTGCTGGGTCCGGTTTGTGGCAGCGGTCCTGCAAATGCAACTTTTGTGGACAACACGGCGGCCAACAACACGACCTATTATTACGTCGTGCAATCGGTGAATCCGGTGAACACCAGTGGCAATTCGCCCGAAGGCGCCGCCGTGACACCATCGGCCGCGGTTTCTTCCGCCGTTCCCGTGACGCCCACGGGCCTGATGGTGACGAGCACGAACAACGCGGTGACGTTCACCTGGAACTCCGTGCCCGGCGCGAATTATTACACCGTCTATCGCGGCACCGTCGTCAACAAACTTGGATATGTCATTCGCTACGATATTTTGAGCAACACGACAACGAGTCCGGCTTACACGGACGCCTCGGGAACCCTGGGCTGCACTTATAGCTATTACGTCACCGCGACAAGTGCTTCTGGCACGAGCGGCAATTCCTCCAACGTCACCGGCAAACCGGTGCCGCCGCCGCCGGCAACGCCGCCGGCGAACATGCAGATCAGCGACAACATTACGAGCAGCAGCCAGACGGCGACAATCACTTGGTCGCCAGTGAGCGGCGCGGTGGGTTATATTCTTTATCGTGCCAACAACACCAACGGGCCATTTAGTTTCCCCGGCAATTATGTTCAGAGCATCACGACCACCACCTACACGGACGGCAGCCTGACCACCAACACGCTGTATTCTTATGAGGTTGTCGCCATGAATGCCGGCGGCGTTTCGGGCGCATCCGCCATCGTCAGCACGCCACCGCCAGCACCGGCCAGCCTCGGCGCCACAGCGGGCAACGCGCAGATTTTGTTGAATTGGTCCGCCTCCGCCAGCGCGACCAGCTATACCATCAAACGCGGATTGAGCAGCGGCGGCGAGACCGCGCTGGTCACGGGAATCACGGGCACCAGTTACACCGACACCAACCTGGTCAACGGCACGGCTTATTATTACATCGTCACGGCAGTTGGTCCTGGTGGCACGAGCCAGAATTCTCCCGAGGCCAGCGCAACGCCCAGCAGCGTCGTGATTCCCGGCTTGGTCTGGACGGGTTCGACCAGTTCTGCATGGGATGCCACGACCACCAACTGGTTAAATGGAATCACTCCCACGGCTTATGCCGACGGGGACAACGTTCTCTTCAACAATTCAGGCGCCAGCGCCAGCGTGGTCGTCGGCAGCGCCGTGCTTCCCGGTTCCGTCACGTTCACCAATTCCACCATCAACTATACGGTAAGCGGCAGTTCGGGAATTTCCGGCAGCGCGAGCCTCGTTAAAACCGGCTCCGGTTCACTGACCTTGAACAATACCAATTATTATTCCGGCGGCACCATCATCAGCAACGGTTCCATCATCGTTGGCAGTAGTTCGCCAAATTACGCGGCCTGGGGCACCGGCCCGATCACTTTGATGGGCGGCACGGCGCAACTCAACGGTTATGGAGGAAACAACGGCACTTATTGGGGTTCGGTAACGAATGACTTGATTGTGCCAACAGGTCAGAGCGGCACCTTGCTCTGCCCCGCGCGCATCGCCGGAAGCGGCTTGAGCGGAAAGCTGACCGGTGGCGGCACGTTGAACGTCAGCGTGGATTACGTTCGCGGTTTGATCAGCGGGGATTGGTCGGCGTTTACCGGCCAGATCAATGTCAGTCCCCGCAGCGGCACGGGCGACTTTCGCATCAACAATGCTTACGGCTATGCGAACGCGGCCATTTATCTGAACAGCGGCGTGACGCTTGATAATATAAACGCCAGCGGTCAGATGACCGACATTGGCGAACTCGGCGGTGCCAGCGGCGCGTTCATCGGCGCGGGGAACGGCGCATCAACCAATCCCACTTGGCGTATCGGGGCAAAAAACACGACGAACACCTTTGCGGGCTACATCGGAAATTCAGGCGTCACTTCGCTCGTCAAAGTCGGCACGGGAACCCTGACCCTCAGCGGCACCAATTCCTACAGCGGCGGCACAACCGTCAGCAGCGGCATCTTGCTGGTCAACAACACAAATGGCAGCGCCACCGGTTCCGGCAGTGTGACTGTCGCCGGCGGCGGCACGCTCGGCGGCACAGGAATTATCTCCGGGGCGGTCACCGTTCAAAACAGCGGCGCGCTCGCACCGGGAACTCCGCTCGGCACACTGACCGTCAGCAACAACCTCACGCTCGCCAGCGGCAGCACGACTTTCGTCCAGGTCCAGCACTTGCCGCTGACGAACGACGCCGTGAAGATTTCCGGCACGCTGATTGAAGGCGGCACGTTGAATGTGACCGACCTGGGCATTGGAACTTTGACCAGCGGCGACAGTTTCAAAGTGTTCAACGCCGGAGTTTATTCCGGTGCCTTCACTGATTTTGTCTTGCCACCATTAGGATCAAATCTGGCATGGAAGACATCAACATTGAGCGGCAGCGGCGTCATCAGCGTTGTTCCATTGTCCCCACCGCCGGCCATTGGCACAGTCCGCATCGCAGGCAGCAACGTGGTATTCAGCGGCACGAACGCGCCCGACGCATGGACCTACTACATTTTATCCTCGACCAATCTGTCGTTACCGCTGACCAACTGGACGCGCATCGCCACCAACCAGACCGACGGGAACGGAAACTACGCCGTCACCAACAGCGTGAATCCCAATTTGCCCCAAATCTTTCTGATATTGAAGTTTCAGTGAACATAATGTGGGATTATGCACATGACAGACAATGAAACAAAACTGGGGCGGGCAGTCCCCTGCCAGCCGACGCAACGCAAACCGAAGGCGGCGCACACGGAGTGACGCACCCCGCCCTGATTGTCTGTCATGTGCATAACCCCAACATAACCCGTTGACTCACGGATAAAAGACACCGAAGGGTTTGAGTAAGCAGGTTGTTTTGGACTCAAGTTTCGGTTCGGCGGTGTTGATATAATTTTGGATGTTCGATGGCGAGATAAAACGAGCAGGAGGGCGAGCTTGGCGGCGCATCATTCCGTGTTCTTTCGCAAAAGCAAAGCGGCCCAGGAAACTTTACGTCCGGGGTTATTGCATCTGGTTCCCCTGACGGAACAATTGCCGGCGTGGAAGCAGGATTATCAAAAGATGCGCGAAGACATGTTCTTTGGCGAAGTCCCGGCGTTCGACGAAATCCTCCGTGTGGGGGGGTGAGAAGCATTTCAACAAGGCGGATTGAGCAACCATCCAGAAATCCAGAATCATTCGACCATTGTGCGCAATTCCACAAAATGACCGGCCGGTCTTCGAGAATTTCCTGTCAGTCGACTTGTTGCAATTTTTGCAACAAATGGCCCGATTCGGTTTCTCACCCTTGGGCGATCTTTCCTGCCGCTTCCTGATTTGAAAGCCTCACCTTTTGAGCCATCTGCTGGCTGTGTTCGTTCCGCAAATGCCCGTAGGTCTTCATTGCGAGCGCGCCGCCGTCCCTTGTGGCCCAGCCAGCGAGAGACGGTGGGGATGTCCACGCCCGATTCAATGCAGCGGGTGGCAAACAAATGCCGCAAATCATGGTGGGTGATTCGTTTGATGCCCAAAAGTTTCGAGGCACGGTCAATGGACTTCTGGCATTCCCAAACGCGCATGACGGGTGTTTCGGGTTTTTCATCCGGCCGCCCGCCTCTCATGATTTCGAGAAGATTCCGCATATCGGGAATCATCGACACGCGTCGAAACTCACTGTTTTTTCTGCCGGTTTCGGGATGTCCCCTGACGATGATCTCGCCGCGCTTGAAATCGCAGTCGCCCCAAGTGACGAATCTGGACTCGCCGATTCTCAATCCGCCAAACGCGAGAAACTGCACCAGTTCGGCGGCGGGCTTGGAGTAGCCGCTGCCGGAACGTCTCACCTCGGCAACGAGCTGTTCAAATTGTCCATACTCCGGCAACTCGATCCGCTTCCGCGTGCGCTGTCTGACGCGCTGGGCGGCAGCGGCGGGATTGTCATAGCGGACACCGGATTCCATCGCAACGGCGAAGATGCGTCGGAGAATGCTGACGGTGTAGTTGTGGGAGGATAAGCTATTCTTGGCGGCGTTCTTGACGCTCCATTCGAGGCATTCAGCGTTGTGGTGACCCGGCTCACGTCCTTTTGGGCCAGGCCACGATTTGAGGAGGGCGGAGATGCGATAGGCGCAATACTCCTTGGTGCGGGGTTTGAGGGCGAGATTGCTAGCCACTCTGGTTTGGAAAACCGCCAGCGCGTCCCCGAAAGTCATTTTGCCGCCGGCGACGTTGTTGAGGCTTTTGGGCTTTCTGTTGCTCGACCTTTTCAAGGTCGGCCAGGCGGAGTTTGGCGACGGAAAGGACCGTGGTTTTAAGACTGCGACGAATGAGCTTGCCCTTCACGCGAAATCGGGCAAAATAAACCTGCGACGGCTTGTAACGAATCAGGTTTGTGAAAGGCGTTTTTTGCCAGACCAAGTCCGGTCCAGAAGGGTCGTCGTTCGCATTCACGGCGGCAGTATCAGATTGTCAAACGGGAATGCGAAAAAGCTGACAAAATAGCGATAAACACTGTGTCGGGGCGTAGCGTAGCCTGGTAGCGCGCTTGTTTCGGGTACAAGAGGTCGTGAGTTCGAATCTCACCGCCCCGACCATCTTTTAAGTTTCAACCACTGATTAGCGACTTGCGATTTGAGAATTCATGAGAACAATCAGGATACTCTGATCATCCAGTTGTGTTCCATCGTCAAGCCGCTCGACTTGGCGAATTTGTTTCCTCAATCACAGTCATTGGACGTCGAACTCGGCTGTGGTGATGCCTCCTTCCTTGTTGAATACGCCCGCCGATGCCCGCGAAAAAACTTCATCGGGGTCGAACGCCTCCTTGGTCGCATCAAAAAACTGGACCGCAAAGGTCGCCGCGCCGAGCTGATGAATTTGCGCGGCGTGCGCATCGAGTCATCATATTTTTTGCAACACCTCCTCCCGTCGCATTCCGCCGCGGCTCTGCACATTTATTTTCCCGATCCGTGGCCAAAAAAAAAACACCGCAAACACCGGCTCGTAGGCGGAAACTTTCCCGCGCTCGCTCGCACTGCGCTCGCCCCGGGCGGCGCGGTTTATCTGCGGACGGACGACATTGATTATTTCCGGCAGATGACGGAAATTTTCGCCGCAAACAAGGAATTTCAAAAAATTGAAACCCCGCCGGAACTCGCGGAAATCGTCACGGACTTCGAACGCGATTTTAATTTGCGGGAAATCAAAACCTTGCGCGCCGCCTACCAAGTGGCGTGAGCAGGAGGCTCAAACGTCGATCACCGGCTTGTCGTCATCGTCATCCCTGGAATTTTTTGGCGGCGGAGGGCGGCGATGCTGGACTGTGACTCGCGCACCCCCCGTCAGGACATTCAGCGCCATGGACACAATGCTGATGATGAGCGCGCCCAGGAAGGCAAAGCCGAAGCTGTCCACGTGAAAGTGCGGCCCCATCAAAACCCCGACGAAATAAAGCAGCAGCGCGTTGATGACGAGCGTGAACAGGCCCAGCGTGAAAATCAGCAGCGGCAGCGCCAGCAACATCAGAATCGGCCGAACGAAGGCGTTGAGAATGCCTAGCAACAGGGACGCGACGATCAAATCGGTCGGAGTCTGGTAGGCGATGTGCCCCCCAAGAATGATGGCCGCCACCAACACCGCAAGGGTGCTGATGATCCAGCTTTTCAGAAAGCGAAGAAGTCGTCTGGTTCCTGGCTGCATATTTTGTGCTCAAAATTGGCGTCTCCAAAATGCGCCAGCCCGACCCCAAAAACAAGAAACGTTTTCACGGCATCCCACGCGCCAGTCACCTTTCCTGAATCAAATGCCATCAGGGGCGAAAATCCGGCATAACAGAATAATTATTGCTGGACGTTCTGTTCTTCGGCGGGTTCCGGTGCGGCGGACGGACGTTTCCAGTTCAGCAAAAGCGAGAACCAGTAAATCGGCGCCAGGAATGAAAAGGTTCCCAAGGTGATCAGGAAATAGCCGAACAGAATCAGCGGCCGGTTTCGAAACCGACCGCTGGTGCCGTTCCGGAAAACTTCACCTTCGGAAAAAACCTGCAAGTAGGGCATCAGGTTGTTGTAGGGACCGACGGCTCTGCCGCAATGACCGCAGAACCATGCGCCCGACGGTTGCGGAGTGGAGCAATACGGGCAAACTTCCTGCGTCTCCGGTTCCGACAGTTTTTGCTCAACCTCGGCGTCCCATGGATCCGGGCTTGCCGGAGCATCACGAATCCAAACAATAAACCGCCATAAGCCGGCAAGCGCCAGGCCGCCTACGGCAAATCCACCAATGATCAGGTTTGGATCGCTGACCGCAAACATAAGGACTGGTTCAATCTCCCACGCCATTTACGCCTGTCAAGGACGCTTGAAAGCCGTCCAACTCACTTTCGCGAACGCCGACCGGCCTCCTTTCGATAGCTGGCGGGCTTCGTTCCGGTCTCCGGCTCGACACCGTCCATCATGCGCTTGAGTTCCTTGATCTGGTCGCGAAGCAGGGCCGCCTTTTCAAACTTTAAATCTTCGGCGGCTTTCAGCATTTCTGTCTCCAGCTCACCGATCGTTTCCGTCAAATCCACGTCCAGCTTCGCGTCTTTCAAAACACCCGCCGCTTCTTCGCGCGTGGATTCATAAACGGCAAGGCTTTCCTCGACGGCGCGGCTCACGCTGCGCGGCGTGATGTGGTGCTCGCGGTTGTATTCCAACTGCCGCTTGCGGCGATGTTCCGTGACGGCGAGAAATTTCTTGATGCTGTCGGTCATCACGTCGGCGTAAAGAATCACCTCGCCGTTCAAATGTCGCGCGGCGCGGCCGGCGGTCTGGATCAAACTCGTCTCGCTGCGCAGAAAACCCTCCTTGTCGGCGTCCAGAATCGCCACGAGCGACACTTCCGGCAAATCCAGGCCTTCGCGCAGCAGATTGATGCCGACCAGCACGTCGAATTCGCCCTTGCGCAGCGAGCGCAGAATTTCCACACGCTCGATGGCGTCAATCTCGCTGTGGAGATAGCGGACGTTCACGCCGATGTCGCGCAGGTAATCCGTCAGTTCCTCCGCCGTGCGTTTGGTCAGCGTCGTGACAAGTGTGCGTTCCTTCAAATCGGCGCGTTTGCGGACCTCCTCGATGAGATCATCAATCTGGCCTTTCAGCGGCTTCAGCGTGACCTTTGGATCAACCAGCCCGGTCGGGCGCACAACCAACTCAACGACTTTGCCCTTCGACCAACCGAGTTCGCGCTGCGCCGGCGTCGCGCTGGCGTAAATCGTCTGGTTTTGCATCGCCTGAAATTCCAGAAAATTCAGCGGTCGGTTGTCCAGCGCGCTCGGCAGGCGGAAGCCGTAATCCACCAAGACGTTTTTGCGCGAGCGGTCGCCCTCGAACATCCCGCCAATCTGCGGCACGGTGACGTGCGACTCGTCAATCACCAGTAGGTAATCATTCGGGAAAAAGTCGAAGAGCGTGCCCGGGCGCGAGCCGGGCGGACGGTTGGCGATGTGGCGCGAATAATTTTCGATGCCGGAGCAGACGCCCATTTCCTCCATCATTTCCAAGTCGTATTCCGTCCGCTGCTTGATGCGCTGGGCTTCGAGCAGCTTGCCGTGCTTTTCAAAATGCACGATGCGCTCGCGCAATTCCTCGCGGATGGCGAGGACGGCGCGTTTCATCTTGTCGCCGGTGGTGACGAATTGCTTGGCTGGAAAAATGGTCACACCGTCGAGCGGTTCGATTTTATTTCCCGTCAGCGGCTCGAAACGCGCGAGCCGCTCGATTTCGTCGCCGAAAAATTCCACGCGCAAGCCGTCCTCGCGACCGGCGGGACGGACTTCAATCGTGTCGCCGCGCACGCGGAAATTGCCGCGCTCGAACGTGATGTCGTTCCGGTCGTATTGCAGGTCCACCAGGCGCGCGAGGAATTGCTCGCGCGAAAGTGTCTGCCCCACGCGCAGCGGAATCACAAGCGCCTCGTAATCCTCCTTGCTGCCGATGCCGTAAATGCACGAGACGCTGGCGACCACAATCACGTCGCGCCGCGTGAACAGGCTGCTCATTGTCGAGAGCCGCAGCCGCTCGATTTCGTCGTTCCGGCTGGAATCCTTTTCGATGAACGTGTCGGTGCGCGGGATGTAGGCCTCGGGCTGGTAATAATCGAAATAGCTGACGAAGTATTCGACGGCATTGTTCGGGAAAAAGCTTTTGAACTCGGCGTAAAGCTGCGCGGCCAGCGTCTTGTTGTGCGAGATGACCAGCGTGGGCTTGTCCACATTCCGAATGACGTTGGCGACGGCGAACGTCTTGCCGGAGCCGGTGACGCCCAGCAACGTCTGGTGCTTCGCGCCGGACAAAATTCCGGCGGTCAGCTTTTCAATCGCCTGCGGCTGGTCGCCGGCGGGCCGGTAGTTGGAAACAAGCTCGAACACGCAGGTGAAGGTAGGAGGGCAACGCGACAGAGTCAATGAAGCGCCGGCCGGCCGGGTCGGAGCTTCCATTTGTTGGAATGATCGGTTAAATTACCCGTGTGAAACCTGATTCATGGCGTCACGGAGTCACGCGCTACCAATGGCTGGTGCTCTTCGTCGCGTGGCTTGGCTGGGTATTCGATTCGATGGACTCCACGATCTACGCGCTGGTCTTGCAACCGGCGTTGCACGACCTCATGCATGCTCCCGGCGGCGGCCCGGTTTCCACGGAAACCATCGGCTGGTATGGCGGAATCATTTTCTCAATTTTTCTGATCGGCTGGGCCATTGGTGGCGTCCTGTTCGGTGTGCTGGCGGATTATTTGGGGCGGACCCGGGCGCTGGTTTTCACCATCCTGATTTACGCCGTGTTCACCGGCCTTGCCGCGCTGTCGCAGAATTGGTGGGAACTGGCGCTGTTCCGATTTCTCACGGCGCTGGGCATCGGCGGCGAATGGGCGGCAGGCGCGGCGCTTGTGGCGGAAGCGTGGCCGGAAAACAAGCGCACCCGGGCGGCGGGACTGTTGCAATCAGCGTGGGCCGCAGGATTTATCATCGCGGCAATCCTCACGCTGCTCCTGCGCAATTGCAGTTGGCGGATCATTTTTGTGGTCGGTGTCGCGCCGGCGCTGGTCGCGTTCCTCGTCCGGTTGTGGGTCAGGGAGCCGGAACGATGGGTCAAGGCGCGTGCCGAAGAACGGCAGGCCGGCGGCGCGCACCCGTCGAAACTGGCGGAACTGTTTTCGCCGGGACTGCTCCGCGCCACGCTGATCGGCTCCGGGCTGGCATTTGTGGCCGTGTTCGGATTGTGGGGCGCGACAAACTGGACGCCCACGCTCATCCGCGCGCTGCCGGATTTGAAAGGCTTAAGTGCAGCCGAACTCACCAGCCGGGTCAGCTACGCCACCATTTTGCTGAATGTCGGGGCGCTGGCGGGTTATCTCACTTTTGGTCCGCTGGCGGATCGCGTGGGACGGCGGCGGGTTTTTGCCCTGATGTGCCTGGGCAGTCTGGTGATGCTGCCCGTCACGTTCCTGACTCCGCGAACCTACGCCCAGGTGCTCCTGTTGTTGCCGCTGCTGGGATTTTTCAACAACGGTATTTTCAGCGGCTTTCCGATTTATCTGCCGGAATTGTATCCCACGCGGATTCGCGCGACCGGCGCCGGATTTTGTTTCAACATCGGCCGGGTGCTGGCGGCCAGCGGGCCGTTTGTGACCGGCTACCTGATCACGGCGCTGGGCAGTTTTGGTCTTGCCGCCAGCACCGTGGCACTGATTTATCTCGTCGGACTGCTGATTCTGCCCTTCGCTCCCGAAACCAAGGGCCAGCCGCTCCCGCCGTGAGCTGGCAAATCACTGCCGGATTTGAAGGGCCACCGGCAAACGTCAACGCGCGCTTCTTCGGGATTGAAATACCGGCGGATTTCCGCAAGCCTTGTCGTAACCAAGCATGAAAACGCTTTTTGCATCGGCAATTTTATTTTCGTCGCTCATTCTGTCCCGCGCTGAAATGACAAACGCCATTCCGCTCTGGCCCGACGGCGCGCCCGGCGCGCTCGGCACAAAGTCCAACAACATCCCGACGCTCACGCCATATCTGCCCGACGCGACCAACACCACCGGCGCGGCGCTGGTGATTTGTCCCGGCGGCGCCTACTCGCATCTCGCGCCGCACGAAGGCAACGATTATGCACTCTGGCTGAACCGGCATGGCGTCACCTGTTTCGTGCTCAAATACCGGCTCGGTTCCAGCGGCTATCATTATCCGGCGGAATTCCAGGACGTGACGCGCGCCATGCGCTGGGTGCGGGCACACGCGGCGGATTATCAAATTGATCCCAAACGCATCGGCATCATGGGTTCGTCGGCGGGCGGGCATCTGGCCTCGACGTTGATGACGCATTTTGATTCCGGCGACACGAATTCGTCCGACCCAATTGAGCGGCAAAGTTCGCGGCCGGACATCGGCATTCTTTGCTATCCGGTCATCACCATGGGCGAGTTCACGCATCAAGGCTCGAAAGACAGTTTGCTCGGCAAAAATCCGCCACCGGAACTGGTGAAGTTGCTTTCCAATGAACTTCAGGTGACCACCAACACGCCGCCGTGCTTCATCTGGTGCACCTACGAGGACAAGACGGTGCCGATTGAAAACGAACTGATGTTCGCGGCGGCGCTGCGGAAAAATCATGTGCCGTTTGACTTGCACATCTACCAAAAAGGCGGTCACGGCATGGGCTTGGGCAACAAAAATGCGCCGGGCGCACCGTTGCATCCGTGGACGGGCGATTGTTTGTTCTGGCTGAAGGCGCAGGGCTGGGTGAAGTGATTTAATTCACAACAAAGACACAAAGGCGCGAGGAAAATTGTTTTCGCCTGAAGAGGCTTGCCTTTCTCCCAATTTCCGCTATGTTCCACCCTGCCTGAACGCCGCGTGTGCGGATGTTCATTGAGGCTGAGAAATAACAGTCAACCAACAACCTAACCTTTAACCTCCGTTGCCACGGCAGCGTCGGTAGTTAGGCAATGGAGCTTCGGTTCCCGCCAGCGCGGTTTCCCAAGTTCCCGCAGTTCAACACAGTCATATTATGCTCACCATGGAAGAGGCCATGAAGCAAAGCTCAATGCGCTTTGCGGCTGGCGAAATTGTCAAAGGCAAAATCATCGAAGTCCGCTCCAAGGAAGTCCTCGTGGACATCGGCTACAAAAGCGAAGGCGTCATCCCCGGCATCGAATTTCAGGACATCAAGGCCGTCAAGGTCGGCGACGAGATTGACGTGCTCATCGAGAAGCTCGAAAACAAGGAGGGCACGGTCGTCCTCTCGCACGAGAAGGCGGAGTTCAAGAAGAACTGGGACAAGATCCTCACGATTTGCAACGAGGGCGGACGCATCATCGGCAAGGTCAAGTCCATCGTCAAGGGCGGCCTGATTGTCAACGTCGGCGTCGAGGCGTTCCTGCCGGCGTCACAGATTGATGTCATCACGCCGCGCAATCTCACGGAGTTCGTCGGCAACAGCTACGAATTCAAGGTGGTCAAAATCAACCAGGAGCGGCAGAACATCGTGCTCTCGCGCCGCGAATTGATCGAGCAGGAGCGCTTTGAGAAACGCGCCCATTTGCTCGCCGAAATGGTTCCGGGCGACATCCGCAAGGGCACGGTCAAGAACATCACCGATTTCGGTGCATTCATTGATCTCAACGGCATTGACGGTTTGCTCCACATCACCGACATGAGCTGGGGCCGCATCGGGCATCCCTCGGAGGTTTTGAAAGTCGGCCAGGAACTGGACGTGGTTGTTCTGGACGTGAACAAGGAAAAAGAACGCGTCAGTCTGGGCCTCAAGCAGAAGATGGCCAACCCGTGGGACAGCATCGAGACGAAATTCCCCGTCGGCCAGAAGGTCAAGGGCAAGGTCGTCAGCCTCGTGCCCTACGGCGCGTTTGTGCAGCTCGAACCGGGCGTCGAAGGCCTCGTGCATGTCACCGAACTTTCCTGGACCAAGCGCATCGCCAAACCGAGCGACGTGCTCAAGCAGGACCAGGAAATCGAGGC
>Ga0181517_10000080_pt1 | contig 122619 bp, 116 predicted proteins | sample PEATcosm2014_Bin_31_FD_119748 | JGI IMG/M metagenome (GOLD analysis project Ga0181517, IMG submission 119748) | Peatland microbial communities from MTU Mesocosm Facility, Houghton, MI, USA - PEATcosm2014_Bin01_30_metaG | ecosystem: Environmental > Terrestrial > Soil > Wetlands > Peat | place...
AGTTTACGTCCCAAGGGACTTCATCCTCCACGCGGCGTTGCTGCGTCAGGGTTTCCCCCATTGCGCAAAATTCCCCACTGCTGCCTCCCGTAGGAGTCTGGACCGTGTTTCAGTTCCAGTGTGGCCGTGCGCCCTCTCAGGCCGGCTACTGATCGTCGCCTTGGTAGGCCATTACCCTGCCAACTAGCTAATCAGCCGCGACCCCCTCCTCAAACCGATTGCTCGTTTGACCGTAAGGAATTTCACCAAACGGTATTATGCGGTATTAGCCTTGGTTTCCCGAGGTTATTCCCCATTCGAGGGTAGGTTAGTCACGTGTTACTCACCCGTACGCCACTGTACTCACAGGATTGCTCCCGTTTTCTCGTGCGACTTGCATGTGTTAGGCACGCCGCCAGCGTTGATTCTGAGCCAGGATCAAACTCTCGTTTGAAACCTGAATATCGTCCCCGACGGGTAGAAGGGGACGTGATCACTCGCGCTCGAAATGGCGAGTGATCCTTACTTGTGAGATCGTTCGAACTTGAAATTCGAAGTCCATCTCACGACTGGCACGTTCAACCTGTTGTCAAAGACCAAAGTCGCGATCCGCCTAAGCGGCGCGTTTTAGTCGAACTCACCTTGTCGATATTATCTAACCAGGCGTGTCCTCGAAAACCTTCATAACGATACCGCGTTTGTCATCCGCTTGTCAACCCTTAATCGCACCTAGTGTTTACTACCTTGGTGCCGATCATCCCGGGGACTAATTTCGGAACAAACGCGCGGTACCTGGCTCCCTCGGCGATCACAGCTTCCTGTGCCGCGCTTTTTTCGCGCGCAACGCCTGAGAGAGTCATCAAAACTGCAAAAGATCATTTATTGGAGGCTTCTGCGATTAACGCTTAAACCCTTCGAGGATCATTGTCCCCGAATTACCCCGTTCCTTGGCGGAACCGATTCTTAGCGTCGTTACATCTTCAGCGGCCAAGACAACTCTTTCGTTCCCGGCTCAACAACGCTTCATTCCTTAACGACTTGACTGTTATACCAGTCCGCTTCGAACTTATGCAAGCGATTCCACGGAAAAAATGATGTTTTTTATCGGAAATATAAATACCTTAGAATCACCAGTTACGCGGATAAGGCCAAAGTTTTCCGAGTTTTCCGCAATTTCCACAGGAAGAAAGGCATCTCGCGCAGAGGCGCAGAGGCGCGGTGAGGGGAACAAATCCAGCGAAAAAGCCCACAAACCCCCATGTTTTGCTCAAGTATCGCCTGCGCGAAGGTTTGGGTAGACCCCGTCTGGCTTATTGCCTGTTGCTTATTGCTTATTGCTGCCTACGTTGAACGTACCTACGAAGGCGCTGCGCTTCTCGTGCAGTTCCCAGGTCTTTCCCAACTCGGCACCGCGGTATTCATCGGTGACGGCAACGGCGGGCATGGCGTGGGAAAGCCGCGTCAATGGCGGATAATACGTCTCTTCGTTGCCGCATATCTGATCGTCTGAATTCAGCGCGCGTGTCTCTATCATGGCGGCATAACCGGCCCGCAGCGTGGCGACGCCATGGCGCGGCATTACCAATTCCACCGGCGCGCTTTCAACGCGCGCTACATTCTCCAGGAGTTTGCCGCCCGCGAAGTGCGCGAAGTCAAGCAGCGCGGCCCGCTGTGCCACACTCGCCTGATCATCGACAATCAGCACGGCGCGCGCCGGATAGGGCTGGCCATAGGGATCGCCCAGAGTGGCGCGCGCACGCACCACCGCCGCCACGCTAAGGCCGTCCAACGCAACCCCATCCCAGCTGCCCTGGCGCACATGCCAACCGAGAATGGCGGTGTCGCCCACCAGTCCGGCCTCGCTATTGGCGAAGCAATATCCGGTGTAAACATCGGCGTTACGCGTCTCCACGTAATCTCCGCTGAGCGATTGGGCAAGAACAAGAATGGGTCGGAGAAGAACAAGCAGAAGGAGAGCGCAACAGAACCGCATAGCGAGGCCTCGCCTTGGTGGATGATGGCGGCGGCATGGAGGATGCAGGTTTCCCGACGGTTAATTGCCGCCCACCAACTGCTCCACTTCCTCATCGCTCACCTGCGGAAACTCGCGATACCACTGGCCGACGGCGAAGAACTTGTCGGGAGTGGCCGCGCAGATCAAATCATCGACGTCCGCGCGCAGTTCGGCACAGGTGGAGCGTGCCGCGACGGGAACCGCGACAACGATTTGCGCCGGTGCCATACGACGCAGGGCGGCCACGGCGGCGCGCATGGTCGATCCGGTGGCCAGCCCATCGTCAATCAGAATGACCGTACGGTGGCTCACCTCCAGCGGCGGCCGATCTCCGCGGTATTGCCGTTCGCGGCGTTCCAATTCGGCGGACTCGCGTAGGGTCACGCGTTCCATGGCTTCAGCGCTGAGCTGGAAATCCTGGATCACATCCGGATTAAGCACCCGCACCCCGCCACTGGCAATGGCGCCGAAAGCCAACTCCTCCTGGCCGGGCGTTCCCAGCTTACGCACCACGAATACATCCAGGGGAAGATGGAGCGCCCGCGCCACCTCATAGGCCACCGGCACACCACCCCGCGGCAGCGCCAGCACAATCCCATCCGGGCAATTGGCGTATGCCCCTAAATGGGCCGCTAATACGCGGCCGGCGTCTCTGCGGTCTTCGAAGAGCATGACAAGACAGTTGCGAGTTGTGAGTTGCGAGTTGCGAGACTTCAGTTTCAAGTTTCGCGTTTCAAGTTTCAAGAAAAATGCCGGGCCCGGTCTACCTTCAGTGCCAGACAAAATATGCCACATGCAAGTCTTTGCTCGGCACAAAGTTGGAAACTTTGATCTTGAAATGTTCTGGGTCCACTCGCTCGATGGGTCCATCCCAGCAGAGGCTCAGGTAGGATGAATCCCCGTCCTTTGATTTGAATTTTTCGAGAACCATCTCAAAGTCCTTGATTGGCGTCTTCCAACTGTTGGCTGTCGTCAGGATGTAGTCGATCCATGCCATCGAAACGTAGCCGTGCTTCTGGGTCGCGGAAGTGAGTGTTTTTTGTAATCCCGGATCGATGCAGGCTGAATCGATTTGCTTGGCAAGTGAGACGTCATAGTCCCAAATACCGTTCTCGTCCTTTTTCACCGCGGCTGTCCGTTGCTTGCGGTAGGCCGGATCCATGTCTCTTGCGTTAAAGAGGGCAAACCCAATGACTGGGCCGTACTCGTGGCGAACGTGAACCTGCTTGTGTGCGGGAAAGGTCTGCTTCCAATAGTAGGTCTTTGCGACGGACCAGCAAGGAAGCTTGTCATCGCGGTCAATCAGCCCGATCCACTTCAGGCGCGCTTGCGCTAGGCGTGACAATTTTTGAATGTCGAGGGCAACAGGTTTGTCCAGATCGTGATCGTCCAAGTGGCCGAAGGAACTCACATCGACGCCGAGATTGTGCAAAAGCGATGTGTAGTCAACGCCGTTCAGGGTAGCCCTTGCATCCGTCTCATATTGCACCTGCTTGCCGTCGATCCATAAGCGAAAGTCTTCGAACCCACGTGGCCCACCGGCATCCATCAAAGCCAGCTCGAACGGAGGAACGGGGAATGCGACTTCGGTGGTTATATCAGCATCCGTTGTGTTCAAAAACTCGTACTCGACCGTGACCTTTTTCTCGCTGATCGTCAGCCGCTCCGTCTCCATCGAAACATGAGCTTCCCTGACAAGGCGAATTCCACCGGCGGACGTGGATGCTGCTGAATCGTTTGCGCAGATCCAAGATGCGCAGGAGATGATGAGAAATGTAATCTCCAGAACATATAGTGTGGTTGCGACGATGCTTTTCATTGCGAGAATCATATTCCAGACCGCGCCTCTCCGTCGCGCCGCTGGCGATCGCACCCAGCGCCAGCTCCTCCTATTCGGGGTTCCCAGCTTTCAGTTTCGAGTTTCAAGAAGAATGCCGGGCCGGGTCAGCTTGCAACTCGCAACTCGCAACTCGCAACTTGCCGCTTTATGGCACATGTTGGCCGCGCTCTTCCATGAAACGTTTTTGGCAACTCTGGGAGGCCGAGAGCAATTGGTCGAACTCGGGATAGGGACGCAGCTTTTGCAGCAGTGGGTCGGCGGACAGGGCTTCGCTAGCGCAATAATTTTGCGCAATGGCTTTCCGCAAAAGACGCGCGGCCGGCATTCGCTCACCGCAAAAGGCGAGCAGGCTTCCCTGCAGGTAATGGAACTCGGGATCGCGTTGCTCCATAAGTTGGGGCATGGCATTGCGAACTACGGAATCCAGCCGGTCCATATCGACGGCGGCGCCGGGGGCAATGCAGCTTTGCAGCAGGCCGCCGAACCAGGTGGCATCGTTGGTCGCCTTGTCCGCGGCGCTTCGGGCCTCGGCCAAGTCGCCCTTGCGCAGCAGAATCCAGGGGAGCACGTTTCGTGCCCATTCGGAGTCGGTGTCCAGGCTCAGGAAATCCATAGCCCGCTGCGGGCGTCCCAATTCCGCAAACACGATGGCGCAGGAGCGCAGGCCATAGTCGCCAGGATCGAGTCTTAGCGCGATATCACATTCCTTGCCCGCGTCCTGCAGCAGGCCGGCATAGCGCAGCGCATAAGAAAGAGTGAAGTGGGCCTGCGCATTATTGGGACGGCGCGCGACCAGGGCTTCGGCTTCCTTATAGCCGGTGACCAAGTCTCCCCGTTCCACGCGATTGCGCGCCAAGTGTGCGGCGGCGAGCAGAAAGTCGGAATCGAGCGAGACGGCGCGTTCGTAGGCGTGAATTCCGCGGTCGAACATGATATTCCCGCCATGGCCGTAGCTGGCCTCATAGTAATAGCGAAGACCGAGCGCGTCCCAGGCGGGAGCATAGCCGGGATCCATGCCAACGGAACGCTCCAGCATGGTGATGGCGTCGCGATTAGGCGCGGGATCGTGGGGAATCGCCATGCTGCGCAGATAAAGGTCGTAAGCCTCCGCGTTCTTGGGACGGGTGGCGGTTTCCAGCGCTCCGGAAGCCACGCCGGCGATGACCGGAGCCAACCCGTGCCGGACCTTTTGCGCCAAGGCTTTTTCCAAAAGCAGCCGATCGTTCCCCGGCACCATGATGGAGCCTTGCCACAGCAAGCGGTCGCGAAGCACATCGATCGCTTCCAGGGTAACGACCAGATTATTGCCTTCCCGCAGGAAGTGGCCGGTCACCACGTCGGCGACGCGCAACTCGCGGCCGGCTTTCACCGGATCGGTAACCCCTTCGGCATACCTGGCGGTAGCGCTGACGGGGCGTACTTCCAGCGTGCGCGTGTAGGTAAGGATGGTCGTGATCTGGTCGGCCAGAGCGATGCGCAGAAAATCTTCATCCTTGTTCTGCCCGATATTTTGAAAGGGCAAAACAGCAACGGTATTGCGGGCGGCCGAGGCCGCCAAGCGGGCGCGCTTCAGGAACCACAGGCTGGCGACCAGGGCTACGGTCAGCAGCAAACCGACGGCCCCGATTTGCAAGTAACGCATGTGGGAGCTGACCCGACGAAAAACCCGCGCTCGCCGCGACGCGAGCGGCTCACTGGGTGCGGGCAGCGGCACATTGGACTCTTGCTTGAGCCGCTGCAAATCGGCGCGAAAGGCGGCAGCGCTCTGATAACGCAGGCGCACCGGCTTCTCCAGCGCTTTTCCCAGGATGGCCTCAAATTCCGGGGGAAGCGCGGGATTCAGCGAGCGGGGTGAAATGGGTTTTTTCTCCAGAATCGCGGCCATGGTGCTGACCGCGGAATTGCCGACAAACGGCTTTCTGCCCGTCGCCAGTTCGTAGAGCACGATGCCGAAGGAGAACAAATCGGAACGCGCATCCAGCTCTTCATTCCGCACCTGTTCGGGCGACATGTAGGAGATGGTGCCGGGAATCGAACCCAGTATCGTCAGGCTGGAATTATCGTCCGTGGAGCCGCGCCCGGCAAAGACCGACGAATTGCCGCTGCGGGAGGTGGACGTCGCGTCTGCGAGTGCGGACGACAGCGGGCGCAATCCGCTCCCGGAAGTCTCGTCCGGCTGCCCGGCTCCGGAGCTGGAAAGGGCTGGGGAACGCGACAGGCTGGGCGCCAGCTTCGCTAACCCGAAATCGAGAATCTTGGCCTGGCCGCGGCGGGTAAGGAAAATGTTGGCCGGCTTCAGATCCCGGTGAATGATGCCTTGGGCATGGGCCGCTTCCAGGCCCTCGCAAACCTGGATGGCGAGATCGAGCAACGATTCCAGTTCCAGAGGCTCGCGCGTATTGGGATCGCGACCGCCCCGTCCATCCAGAAGTTGCTTCAGGGTTTCGCCTTCCATCAACTCCATGGCGATAAATGGCCGGCCTTCGTGCTCCTCGATGTCGTAGATGGTGCAGATATTCGGGTGATTCAAGAGCGAGGTGGCGCGGGCCTCCCGCTGAAAACGTCCCAGGGCATTGGGATCGGAGCACAACTGGTCAGGAAGAAATTTGAGCGCGACCCGGCGGCCCAGACGGAGATCCTCGGCTTCGTAGACTAAGCCCATTCCGCCGCCGCCCAGCTTGCGGAGGATGCGATAGTGAGAAATGGTTTCGCGAATCAACGGTCGAACCCTGCATGCCTAGCGTAAATGTTAGGCGCGAGTTGCGGGAGAATCAAATGTCAAGAATTGAGTAATTGAGCAATCGGGTAATTGAGTAATTTCGATCCACCAAGGAACTCAAGTCCGGGCAATTACCCGATTACCCGATTGCTCAATTACTCAATCTTCCAGCCGTATCGCGGGGTTGGGTGGCCAAAGGCCAAAGGCCGACAGCCGACGGCTGCCCTCCTAGGACTGCACAACTTCCGGCGCTACCACGCGAAAGATGCCCTGCATGATGGCCTGAGCGGTTTTGGCGGGATTCATCGGGGTAAAGCCGTCGGTGGCGGCAACCCCTAATTCCCCGCGTTCACAAACCACGAAGGGCAAGGCCAGCGCTTCCCGGCCTGTGGGGCGCCACCAGATGATCCGGTCGCCGTGGCGATAAAAGACATCGGTCTGGGTATTGATCGGGACAACCATTCGTCGCGCGACAACGATATGGCACCACTCCTGGCCATCCGGGTTGCCATGTTTGGACAGCTTCCCCTGCAGGTGGTGCAGCGGAAGGTCCTCCACCGCGTACGTCAGCTCTTTGAGCAGTTGCTTCCAGAATGCCGCTCCCTTAGCGGCGGCCAGTGCGGCGACTTCCGCTTGCGCATCGGTCGTGATATCGGCCTGATGCATATTATGGTCGGCTTTAAGCTTCCGCACCCAGTCTGGAGCCAGGAAGAAATTCATAATCCTTCGCCCGCAACCTTTCGCTAACTCGCCTCCAGCTTACTTGATCCTCCGCCCCGGGGTATAGGGCGGTGCCCGGTGAGAATCTTCGACGCTACTAGTTGCGAGTTGTTAGTTGCGAGTGGCGAGTCAAGTTGCGAGTTGCGAGTTGTCAGTTGCGAGTGGCCCGCTCGCAACTCGCAACTCGCCGCTCGCAACTCGACGGGAGGCCCGCGTTCCCAGCAAGGCCCATTCGCTGCCGAATCGCGCCGCTGAGAGGGCGTTTTATCCCATTCAAGATTTCCCGGAGCACTCGCGAAAAGCCAGAGCATCTAATCGACGAATCACTTATAGGTGTGATGTGTATCACGATTCTATGTACATGATCCCGCGGCCCGTTTGCAAGGAATGTGACCCAACTGGCTGCTTAGCTTACGAGGAATCTACGAATTTATGCGCAGACCCATCAAGTATCTGGAAAAGGCGCTGAGTTACACGGCAACGGCCGCTTGGTTTGTTTTTGAGCGGCTCAATCGCATTGCTCCCCGGCCATCGTTCACCCCAAAATGGAGCGATAAGCCGCTGCTGAAATCCTGGCAGAAGGAAAAGCCGCCGCTGGGATGGCCGCGGGAAACCGATTCGCTGTGCCCACGTTGCGTGCCGGAGATACGGCAGCAGGTGTTAGACGGCAAACTACCGGCGGATATTTTTCGTGAAACCCCGGTCCCGGGGCAGATCAAAGCGCAAGTGATCGAGCGCGATGGCCAGATCCTGATGGTCAAGGACTGCCCCAAGCACGGCCACTTCGAGGACGTAATGGCCATCGATAGCGACTTTTTCCGCCACCTCGAACAAGTGTTTCCGGGTCGCGATATTCGCGCGCACAACGACGAGCAATTGCACCGGCACGGCTCGTCCACGATTACTCATGGCCGCGGTTCTGTACTGACCATCGACTTGACCAATCGTTGCAATATGATGTGCGATCCCTGCTTCATGGACGCCAACCAGGTCGGCTTTGTGCATGAACTCTCCTGGGAGGACATCCAGAAGCTGCTGGATAACGCTATCTCCATCAAGCCCCGGCGGCAGATGTCGGTGCAGTTTTCCGGAGGCGAGCCCACCATGTCGCCGCATTTTCTGCAGGCGGTGAGCTATGCGCGCGCGGTGGGCTACAACAGCGTACAAGCCGCGACCAATGGCATTGAATTCGCCAAATCCAAGGAATTCTGCCGGCAAGCGGCGGAAGCGGGATTGCGCTACGCCTATCTGCAATTCGATGGCATCGGGAACGCCGCCAACTCCCATCGCAATGTGGGTAATTTATTCGACGTAAAATTGCAGGCCATCGAGAACCTGCACGCGGCGGGAGTCGAGGTGGTACCCGTCACCACCATCGTGAATGGGATCAACAACGAACAGGTGGGCCGGATCATCCAGTTCGCCTTGGATAACCCGAAAATTATCAGCTTCTGCTCCTTCCAGCCGGTTTCCTTCACGGGACGGGATGAGGCCATCACCGACGAGCGGCGCGCGGCCCAACGCTATACCCTGGCGCACCTGGCACGCGACGTAAAGAGCCAGACCGGCATGGGAGAACCCTCCCGCGACTGGTTCCCGATCAGCTTTATGAGCACCTTCAGCGACTGGGCCGATCTGGTTCACGGGAAGAACGCCGAATGGGGACAATTGAGTTGCGGCTGTCACCCCAATTGCGGCGTTGGTTTCGCCGTGATGGTCGATAAAGAGACCAAGGAAGCCGCACCCTTGGGCGCCATCCTGAATCTGGACCGCCTGGCCAAGGACATTGCCAAAATCAATGACGCGGCGCGCGGGAAATTCCTCTCCACGCTGGGTATGGCGCTGGCGGTGCTACGCAACTTCGATTCCTTTCAGACCACCACCTACTTCTCGCTGTTCGATCTCATGAAGAAGTTCGACAAGAGTTTCGGCATCAGCAAGAAAGGGCGGAGTGGCGGCTACGGTAGCGTCTCCGGCGAGCATCGGCTGGAAGACATTGAAAGACGCCGCCAGGACCGGTGGAACGTGCTGTTCATTGCCGGCATGTGGTTTCAGGACCTGTTCAATTACGATTTCCGCCGCACCGAGCAGTGCATCATTCCCTACGCCACACAGGAAGGTGAGATCAGCTTCTGCGCCTATAACACCGGCGTGGGCTGGCGCAACATCGTGGAAAAGATGCACATGACCGCCAGCCTCACGAAATGGTACGAAGAGCATGGCCGGCACGAGATTTTTGCGGGCGGCAAGAAAGTGGGTCTGCAACCCACCCACCTCGAGCGCATACAGCTCAAAGAAGAATTGGTGACCACCGAAGAACAACACGACTTGGATGATCTGGGAGTGGCCAAAACCGCGCGCGAGGAAAAGATTCGCGCCCGCGACGCCAAGCTGCGGACCGAATCGCTGAAAGCCCAGATGGAACACGACGAAATGGAACGTCTCTACCGGCAAATGGTGCTCGGGGAGAAACAGCCGGAGGGCAATTTTGTACCGCTGAGCACTTTGGCGCCGGTACTCACCACAGAGGACACGGAGGGCACCGAGGAAGATAAGAAATTAACGATTGGTCGTGGGTAGCGCCGCCGTCCCGGCGGCTGTCGCTGGGGGCGTCTCGCCCACAGCAATTTTCATGATGCAGCCGGGACGGCTGCATCGACAGCCGGCGGGACGCCGGCGCTACATCTACGCCAGTTGCATTTGCTTAAGGATGAAGGCGTAATCGAAGGCCACTTCCCGCAGGTAATCGTAGCGGCCGCTGGCGCCGCCGTGGCCGGCGCCCATGTTGGTCTGCAGTAGCAGGAGCTTCTGGCCGGTCTGGAGGGCGCGCAGCTTGGCCACGTATTTGGCCGGCTCCCAATACATCACCTGGCTATCGTTGAACGAAGTCTTCACCAGCATTGAGGGATAGCTCTTGCCATCCAGGTTGTCGTAGGGCGAGTACCGAAGCATGTACTCGAAATCTTCCCGGTTCTTGGGATTGCCCCACTCTTCGAATTCGCCGACGGTCAAGGGCAGAGATTCGTCCAGCATGGTGTTCATCACATCTAAAAATGGGACCTTGGCAATCACTGCCCGGAATAAATCGGGACGCAAGTTGGTAACGACACCCATCAGCAATCCGCCGGCACTGCCGCCCTCGATGACCAGCTTGTTACGATCGCCATATTGCACTCCCGACGGCGTAGGGGTCGTCAGGTACTCGGCACACGCCAGGAAGTCGGTGAAGGTATTCATCTTCTTCCGCATGCGGCCGTCGTCGTGCCATGCCTTACCCAAATCACCGCCGCCGCGAATGTGCGCGATGGCAAAGACCGCGCCCCGATCGATGAGGCTGAAGCGATTGGAGTTGAAGCCGGTATCCAGCGGAATCCCGTAGCTACCATAGGCATAGAGGTACAGTGGCGCCTGACCGTTCAAGGCCACGCTCTTGCGGTAGACCAAAGAGATCGGCACCTTCACGCCATCCGGTGCCTTAACAAAGACGCGCTCCACCTGATAGTTGGCCACGTCATATTCGCCCAGCACTTCGTTTCGCTTCAACAGCACCGGCGTACGCCGTTCGAGGTCGTAATCGTAGACGCTCATGGGCGTGATGAACGACTGGTAACGGTAGCGGTAACACCGAGTATCAAATTCGCGATTGTTGTCCGAAGTGATCTGATAGGCCGGCTCGGGAAAGGGCACCCGCTGCGAGTCGCCATTGCCCAGGTTCACGATCCGGATTTGCTGCAATCCCTGTTCGCGCTCGTGAACAACATAGAAATCCTTAAAGAAGTGCAGCGACTCCAGCATTACGTCGTCGCGGTGCGCTACCATTTCCCGCCAGTTCTTCTTGCCCGGCGCCTGCACGGGAGTTTTCACAATGCGGAAGTTGCGTCCCGTGTCGCTGACGCGCATATAGAAGGAATCGTCGTGGTGTTCGGGATAATACTCGACTTCGGTCTGGCGTGGCTCGATCAGCCGCCATTCCCCGGCGGGTTCCCCCGCCGGCAGGAAGCGGACCTCGGTGGTCGTGTGACTGGCCGACTCGAGAAAAATGACTGCTCGGCTAAGCGACTTAAAGGCGTATAGATTGAAGCGCTCATCGCGCTCTTCATAGATCAGCTCATCGTCATTGCCGGCGGGATGGCTGCCCAGGATATGACGATAAAGCCGGTAATGGCGCTTGGCGGCATCTTCGACCGTATAAAAAAGGGTGCGATGGTCGTTGGCCCAGACCACAGAACCGGTCAGGGCAATCGTATCGGGCAGCAGACTGCCGTCGTTCAGATCTTTGATCCGCAAGGTGTACTGGCGGAAACCGGAGTTGTCGGTCGAATAGGCCAGCCAATGACCGTCGTCGCTGACCGCATAGGCGCCCACAGACATGAAGCTTTGGCCTTCGGCCAATTGATTGACGTCCAGCGTGACCTGCTCGGCCGCGTCCAGGGAACCCGGTTTGCGACAGAGGATGGGATACTGTTTTCCCCGCTCGGTGCGCGAGTAATAGAAGTATTCGCCCTGTTGGTACGGAACCTGGACGTCGGTTTCCTTCAGGCGGGCCAGCATTTCGTCGTAGAGCTGGGCCTGTAAGGGCGCGCTCGCCTGCATTACGCATTCGGTATAAGCATTCTCCGCTTCCAGATAGGCCTGAACCTCGGAGTTGCTTTTATCGCGCAGCCAGGCATAATCGTCCACCAGTTTGCGGCCATGGATTTCGGTGACCTGGGTCTGTCGCCGGGCTATCGGAGGCTGAGCAGCCAATTTCATCATTTGTAATATGGCAATTGTAATTGAAAACCCTGGCTAAACCTTACTCTGGCTTAGTCAGCGAAACAATCCATGGTTTCCGATTCCAAATTACCAATTACAGATAATCCTCGAGGATCCGCGAACCCATGGCGGCTAGCACGGCGCGGATCAGGCCCACGCCCTCGAAGTCGCTTTCCTTCTCGAGAAGAAATTCGAGTCCGTAGTTATAACCGCTGCGATTGCGGACGACAGCGCGGACGCGAATGGGTTGGCCGGTGTAGGGGGGCGTAAACTCGATGGCCACTTCCTCATCGACGGCCAATTCCATGCCGCCAAATACGGCCATGCCGCCCTCGTTCAGTCCTTGGGCGCGTCCTTGTACGATGGAGACCTTATCGCCTTTCGGGGCGATCAGGCGAATGGGCACGTCTAGTTTATAACGTGGCCAACGGCGAAGGTTGACATTAGGGGTGTTTTGCAGAGCGGGCTCCGAGGACATGGATGCTCTCCTCAACAGAGGATAGCCACACTTTGTTTCCAGGAGAAGATTACGGAAGTCGGGGAGGGCAGCCCGGCGGTTGGAAACATCGAACGGGTAGGACGCTAAGACCGGCAATTTAACCACAGAAGGCACTGAAAACACGGAAGATTGCGGCATGAGCCCTCACCGCCGGGACTTTCTTCCCTCGGCTGTTTTTGTGCACCTTCCGCGTATTCTGTGCTTTCCATGGTTAGGGCCGGGGCGTTCAGCAATCACCTTTGCACGTGACAATGATCACCGCCATTGCCCTCGGGGAAGACCAATCTATAGCCGACGGTGTTAATTACCCGCCGGATGGCGCGAGCGGGGCTGTCCGCGGAATTCAACCCAAGGAGGCCGCTATGATGCTCGCATACCGTTTGGTGCGCCTCATCGAGACGCACTCCGAACAGCTCGCCAGCGGACTGCTCAAGAAACTGAACTTGTGCAATAAATGCAATGAGTTTACCCAGGTCCCGCAGGAAGAATTCAAACAGCGGGTCAGCGAGATTTATCAGAACCTAGGCGAATGGCTTCTGGGCAAGGGTGAACTGGAAATCGACCGCCGCTATCGCGAGGTGGGGCAGAGGCGGGCACTCCAGGGCGTCCCTCTTTCACAACTGGTTTGGGCTATTGCCCTGACTAAGGAGAACCTGATCGAATTCCTGCAACGTGAATCGCTGGAACTTAAGCCCGTCGAGATGATGGGCGAGTTGGAAATCATGCAGTTGCTGGAACAGTTCTTCGATCGAGCCACCTACTATGCCGCGCTAGGGCATGAACAAGCCCGAACAGCGCGAGCGGCAGTGGCCTGAACACTACCGTTCTGGGTCCCGGCAGTGGAACAATCCGGGCGTCAGCCCGATGTCACTTACTTTTGAGGTTTTGGCGTTTGGAAGTTGGCAAATCGAACCGAAAGGGTTGTCATTTTGAGCGAAGCGAAGAACCTGCTTTTTCTTGCACATGCAAGGAACGGCAGATCCTTCGCTGGCGCTCTCTCCATGACAATTGAATTGGTGTCCGATATGCTCGCACACCTCAAAGGTAAGTGACATCGGGCGTCAGCCCGGCGCTTCCACCGCCAACTTTCCAACAGAACCTCCCACAACGGCCAGACGGGTAGAGATGCAGATTTGATTGACCTTAGCGGCTTCGGTGTGTTCGGATTCTAAGGGCGAGGTGAAAATGGCGGGTCCATCGCGGGGAATGGTCAAAGTCAATTACGACGAATGCAAAGGCTGTGGCTTATGCGTGGAGTCTTGTCCACCTAAGTGCTTGGAAATGAAGCACGAACTGAACCCATACGGCATTCATCCGGCCGACTATAAGGGCGAAGGCTGCACAGGGTGCGGCATTTGTTTTTATTGCTGCCCGGAACCCGGCGCCATAAGCGTTTACCGCTTGCGGACGACCAAACCGGCAGTGGAGGAGATTGTCGATGCGGCAACTGTGTAAGGGCAACGTTGCCATTGTCAAAGGGGCCGTATTGGCCGGTTGCCGCGCTTTCTACGGATATCCCATCACCCCGGCCAGTGAAATCGCCGAATATGCCGCGCTCTACCTGCCCCAAGTGGGCGGGACCTTTGTCCAAGCTGAGAGCGAAGTAGGTTCCATCAACATGGTTTTTGGCGCCGCGTCGACCGGCCAGCGCGCCATGACCGCGTCCTCCGGTCCCGGCATGAGCCTGATGCAAGAAGGTATTTCGTACCTCGCGGGTGCGCAATTGCCCTGCGTGATTGCCGATGTGATGCGCGCCGGTCCCGGTTTGGGCAATATCGGACCCGAGCAGGGCGACTATTTCCAGATCGTGAAAGGCGGCGGCCACGGCAACTATCGCTGCATTGTGGTGGCGCCCGCCTCGGTGCAGGAAATGTGCGATCTCACCATGTTGGCCTTCGAACTCGCCGATAAGTATCGCAATCCCGCCATCGTTTTGTGCGACGGCTTTACCGGACAAATGATGGAGCCGCTGGAGATCGAAGACCGTGAACTGACCTCGCCAGCCAAGCCTTGGGCGGTGGACGGCAGCGAGGAAAAGCGCCCGAACTTGATTTCCTCGATTTATCTGGAGCCGGACGAGCAGGAAGTCCACATACGCCTGCTGGAGGCCAAGTACAAGAAGTGCCAGGAGTTGGAGACGCGTCACGAACTCTACCGAACCGACGATGCGGAGGTGTTACTGGTGGGCTACGGCATCGTTTCCCGCGTCCTGCGTTCGGCCGTGGACCAGGCGCGCGCCCAGGGAATACGGGCAGGCTTGTTTCGGCCGATTACTTTGTGGCCCTATCCTTCCCTCGCGCTGGCCAGCACCGCCGCCAAGTGCCGCAATGTGCTGGTGGTCGAATTAAGCACTGGCCAGATGGTCGAGGACGTACGCCTGGCGGTGAACGGCAAGGTGCCAGTGGAGTTATACGGCCGGGTGGGGGGCAACGTGCCCTCGGTCGAAGAGATCCTTCGCGAATTAGTAAGCCGCGTCGCCGCGACTGTATAGCCCTTCAGGGAGAACAAGCGTGATCGAATACGAAGTTACACATTCCCGGTCCACGATCTTTTACGACAAGTTCGAGCGCAAGGCCGACTTGAAGCACCAGACGCATTTCTGTCCCGGCTGCGGCCATGGCATTACGCATAAGCTGATCGCCGAAGCGGTGGAAGATCTGGGACTGCAGAACGACGCGGTATACGTGAACCCCGTCGGCTGCGCGGTATTCGGCTACTACTACTTCGACCTGGGCCATATCCAGTCATCGCATGGCCGCGCGCCGGCGGTGGCCACCGGGGTGAGCCGCGCCTGTCCGGATAAGGTAGTGATTGCCTATCAGGGAGACGGCGACCTGGCGGCCATCGGCACGGCGGAGATTATTCACGCCGCCAACCGGGGCGAGAACATAGCGGTCTTTTTTGCCAACAATGCCATTTATGGCATGACCGGCGGGCAAATGGCGCCGACGACGCTGGTCGGCCAAACCAGTACTACCTCGCCTTGGGGCCGGCGCGCCGGCAATGAAGGATTTCCGCTGCACATTTGCGAGATGCTCGCCCAATTGGAAATGCCTGTGTACATCGAGCGCGTAGCGCTTTCCGACGGCAAGAACATCATGAAAGCGCGCAAGGCCATCCGCAAAGCGCTGGAACTGCAGAAGCAGCATGCCGGCTTCACCCTGGTGGAGATTCTTTCGCCCTGTCCCACCATCTGGAAGCGGGATCCAGTGGCGGCGCGCCAGTGGGTAACGGACACCATGATTCCGGTTTTTCCAGTGGGTGTCTTTCGCGACCGCAAGCCCACCATTCCGGAAACGCCGCAGCCTCCGCGGCGTAGCGTTGCCGAGACATTGGAGATTGCCGGAGAAAGCAGCTCTACCGCCGTCGGGCAGGCGCCAAGTCAGGCGAAAGCCTGCACCATCAAGGTTGCCGGCTTTGGCGGACAAGGCGTCTTGTTAATGGGACAATTCATCGCGGAGATGGGCATGCGCGAGGGCATGGAAGTCAGCTGGCTGCCCAGCTACGGTCCGGAGATGCGCGGCGGCAGTGCTCACTGCCACGTTACGCTCGCGCGCACTCGTATCGGTTCACCCCTGATCTCCAACCCGGACGTGGTCGTGGCGATGAACGAAATTTCCTTGCGCAAGTTCGCCCCCCAAGTGCGGGAAGGCGGATTGATCCTGTACAACCGGAGCGAAGCTCCGGAGGATTTTGCCGCACCGCAGGCTCGCCTGGTTTGCGTTCCCGCCAACGATATCGCCGAACTGATCGGTTCAGCCAAGGTAGCCAACATTGTCATGTTGGGCGCCTTGGTGCAGGAAACCGGCTGCCTGCCGGTCGCCACCGCCAACGCGGTTCTGGAAAAAATGGTCAAGAACCCCAAATTACTGGAATTGGACCGTCAGGCACTCCTGGCCGGAGCCGAGAGCAGGGTTCAAGGTTGCAAGGTTTCAATGTTTCAAGGTTAGGACCCAGAGCAGGTTTTCAAAGGTTCGAAGGTTTCAAGCTTGCAGGCCCAAAAGCCGCGGAGAGCTGTATTTGAGGAAGCTCAGGCAGGTTCCGGACTTTGAAACCTTGCAACCTTGAAACTTTGAAACCCTAGCTTCACGGAAGCGTTCTTAGACTGGCCGGCAGTGGTGGCGTGGAGGAGGTCGGCGCCTTACTTGGTGGCCATCCTTGCGCGGTTTCCGGCATGGTCTCACCTTTGTCCTTCTTTAACAGGTTGGAGGCCGTAGCCAAGACCCGTTTCACCCAGAGACCGGTCACGGGTTTGCGCACAATCAAGTCGGCGCCATGGGCGTACACCTGCTTGATATCGGCTTCCGACGACAACAGGGCAACGATTACCAGCGGCTCCGCTCCAGCTTCCGCCCGCAGGTACTGCATCACTTCCAGATAATCGGGCCACTCACAGTCGACCACAACCAGGCAGGGACTGGGCGCCGGAAAAACTTTAGGGCTGCCAAACGACACTTTGGGAATGCCGATCTGCTGCAGCGCGTGCTGCAATTCGCGAACAGTTGCCGATTGCGAAGATAGCAGATACGCGGAAGTGTCGAGTTTTTTGCCAAATTCGGCAATCCGGGCGCGTTGCGCGAAATTCAAGTCGGCAAACTCCAGGCCGTAGCGCATGCCGTTGATGTGCCGAACCACCGCCTGAACCACTAATGTGTCCTTGTTTCCGGGCAGTTTGAGTTCGAGTTCGACCTGGTCGCCGAGCGAGAGCCGTGCGGCCAGAGTGGCACACGCTCCGCCTTCGCCCAGGTTACGGCACCAGCCGCGCAAGGTCCCTTGTTCGGCGAATCGTACGCCAATCGGGGCTTCCAGTTTGAAGCGCGCGAACTGCCGGTTCACGGGCCAGCTTTGAGTGCCGGGCAACATAAGTACTGTCATATGACCATTGTTGGGGCGAGAAGGGCAACTTACGAAAGTAACCAAAAAGCAAAAAGCAATAAGCAATAAGCAATAAGCCAAACCGCGCAAGATTTCGCTGAACCGGCTTTTTGCTTATCGCTAATTGCTTATTGCTGCCTTACAGGACGCGCGTAACCGGCGGCTCCAGCTTGGCCGACTTTTCTTCGACCAACTTCAAGGCGCGATCCAGGAAATACTCCAAGGTCATGGTATCGGTGCCAACGTCGCCACGAGTACGAACACTCACCGAGGTGGTTTCGGCTTCCTTATCGCCCACCACCAGCAGGTAGGGAACCTTAGCCATCGAGTGCTCGCGAATCTTCAAATTCATTTTTTCGTTGCGCTCGTCGATTTCAGACCGCATGCCGGCCTGGGTGAGTTGGTAGTGTATTTTTTTGGCGTAAGCCACGTGCTTTTCGCTGATAGGGATCACCACCGCCTGCACCGGCGAGAGCCACAACGGGAAGGCGCCCGCATAGTGCTCGATCAGCACTCCAAAGAAGCGCTCCATGGAACCGTAGAGCGCGCGATGCACCATGATTGGCTGATGGCGTTGGCCATCTTCGCCCACATATTCCAATTCGAAACGTTGCGGCAGATTGAAGTCGAACTGTACGGTCGAAAGCTGCCATAACCGGCCGATGGCATCCACTAGTTTGACGTCGATCTTCGGGCCATAGAAGGCCGCTTCCCCCGGGATTACCTTGTAGGGAATATTACGCCGGTTCAGGGCGCTTTCCAGCGCGTGATTGGCCAGCCCCCATTGCTCGTCGGTGCCCAGGAAGCTCTTGCGATCGTTGGGATCCCAGGTCGAAAGTTCCACTTCGTAGCGGTCAAAGCCATACGTGCGCAGCACCGCCAACGCGAAGTCGATGCAGCCCACCACCTCGTTCTCCGCCTGCTCCGGCGTACAGAAGATATGAGCATCGTCCTGGGTGAACCCACGGACGCGCAACAGCCCGTGCATGACGCCCGATCGCTCGTAACGATAAACCGTGCCGAGCTCGCCCAGCCGGACCGGCAAATCGCGATACGAGCGCAATTGGTCCTTGTAGATCAAAATGTGGAACGGGCAATTCATCGGCTTCATGCGGTACTCGGCGTCATCCAACTTCATGACGTCGAACATGTTCTGCGAGTAATAGCCTTCATGGCCGCTGGTCTGCCACAACTGGCGCCGCGCCACATGGGGCGTGAACACCAGCGAGTAGCCGCGGCGCAGATACTCTTCGCGCAGCCAGTCTTCCATCAGCTTGCGCATCAGGCCGCCCTTAGGATGCCAGAAAATCAATCCCGGTCCCGCCAGCTCCTGAATGGAAAAAAGATCCAGCTGTTTACCCAGGATGCGGTGGTCGCGCTTCTTGGCTTCTTCCACCCGTGCCAGGTAACTATCCAGTTCGTCCTGGGTGAAAAAGGACGTGCCATAGATGCGCTGCAATTGCGGATTCTTTTCGTCACCCAGCCAGTAAGCGCCGGCGATGCTTAGCACCCGGAAGGCCTGGATTTTCCCCGTGGAGGGCACATGCGGACCGCGGCAGAAATCGGTGAACTTGCCCGTCCGGTAAATCGAGACGGCTTCTCCCGGTTTGGTGAACTGCTCGATGAAGTGGCACTTCATGAAATCGCCGTCGTCCTTGAACCGTTTCAAACTGGAGTCGCGGGGCAGCGACTGGCGCGTGAAGGGCTCATCCCGATCGGCGATCTGCTGCATCTTGCGCTGAATTTTGTCCAGATCTTCGGGAGTAAAAGGCGTCTTGCGATAGAAATCGTAAAAGAATCCGTCCTGCGTCGCCGGTCCGTGCCCCATTTTGGTTTCGGGGAACAATTCCGCCACCGCCGCGGCCAACAGGTGGGCCGTCGAATGGCGATAGACTTCCAGCGCCTCCGGATCTTTGGCGGTCAGCAATACCAGGCCGGTGTCTTCCTCCAGCGGCTTGCTGAGGTCGATGATTTCGCCATCGGGCGCGCCATTGCCGGATAGGGAATAAGCCTTCGCCACCAGTACCGCGGCCGCCAGGCGTGGGCCCAGGGACTTGGCGATTTCCATAGGCGTGGTGCCTTTGGGCACCGGCTTCAATTTTCCGTCAGGGAACTTGATCGTAATGACGTCAGACATGGGCCACTCTTCCCGCGATCTCCGCCGCGATAAAAACGAAATACGAACCTGAATACGAACCCAAAAGATAAAGTCTATTGGAGCGCGCCTGTCGGCGCAATCCGGCTTGCAATCTTCAACCCGGAATTCCGCACGCGGACCGGCTATCCGGCCACCGAGGCCGCTACCGGCGGGGCCATGAAATCCAAAACCCGGGCGATATACAGTTTCAAGTCCTTGCGTTCCACCACCGCATCGAGCATACCCTTCTGCAACAGGAACTCGCTGCGCTGGAAGCCCTCCGGGAGCTTCTGCCGGATGGTCTGCTCGATCACCCGCGGGCCGGCAAAGCCAATCAGCGCGCCCGGCTCGGCGATGTTCAGATCGCCCAGCATAGCGAAGGAGGCGGTTATGCCCCCCGTGGTGGGATCGGTCAACAGCGAAATATAGGGCAGGCGCGCGGCATCCAACTTCGCCAGGGCGGCCGAGATTTTGGCCATCTGCATCAGGCTGATCGATCCTTCCATCATGCGCGCACCCCCGGAGGCGGACACCACGATCAACGGGAGTCGCTCCTGGATCGCGCGTTCAACAGCCCGCGTGATCATTTCGCCCATCACCGCACCCATGGAGCCGCCGATAAAGGCATACTCCATCGCGCTGACGATCACCGGGCGCCCCTGCAGTTTCCCCTTGGCATTGATCACGGCGTCATTGAGCCCGGTATCCTTCTGGGCTTTCTTCAGTCGATCGCTGTAGGCTTTCAGGTCCACGAATTTCAGAGGGTCGGTGGAACGCAGGTTGCCGTCGAAGACCTCGTATTGGCTGTTATCCAGGAGCTGCGCCAGGCGCAGACGCGCACCGACACGAAAATGCCGTCCACAATGAGTGCAAACGTTAAAATTGGCGTCCAGATCCTTCTTCCAGATGATCTTGAGGCAGCCGTCGCACTTCACCCACAGGCCTTCGGTCTTTACCTTTTTCTCGCCCGAGCTATCGACATCCGCGGATTCCCGCTTGAACCAACTCATGAAAGTTCACCGTTTCCAGTTTACAACTCAATATTCGATTCCGCGTTGCGCCATAACGCCCTGTTCGTAGGCGTGCTTCACTTGGCGCATTTCAGTCACCGTATCGGCCAAAGCAACAATTGTGGGGTGCGCATTGCGGCCCGTCAAGATGACATGCACCATGGGAGGCTTGTCCTGCAAAGCTTTCACGACCTTGGCGGGATCGAGCATGCCATAGCTGATGGCATAGTTAATCTCATCCAGGATGACCATGTCCCATTCGCCGCTCCGGATCGCCGCCTCGGCTTCCGTCCAGGCTTCCTCGACCATGCGCACGTCTTCCGGATCGGTTTCCGCGCCCCCGACTTTCACGAACCCCCGGCCCATTTGTTTTAAGACGAACTTATCGCCAAACGCTTTTACGGCATCCAGTTCCCCGTAATGCCACGAGCCTTTTAGAAATTGCAGCATAAGCACGCGCAACCCCTGTCCGATCGCCCGCAAGGCAGTTCCCATGGCCGCGGTCGTCTTTCCCTTCCCCGGCCCCGTGTTCACGATAATTAATCCGCGGCGAACGTCCATAGAAAAAGCCTCAAGCAATAAGCTACAAGCAATAAGCCAGAATGGGCTTGTAGCTGGCAGTTGCCTTCATAACAGTAACGGGCATCAATCTCCAAGCAAACAGCCCGAATCATAAACCAGAATGAGAGGCCAGCTTTGGCTATTTGCAAACGACACAATTTCGCTGTGCTGGCTTATTGCTTATCGCTTGTTGCTTATTGCTCGCTGCCTCTCAGTGTCCCAGATGATACGGATGGCCAGCCAGGATGGTCAAACCGCGATAAAGTTGCTCCAGTAGCACCACGCGGGCGATTTCGTGCGCCAGGGTCATGGGGCCCAAGGATAAGGACTGCGCGGCGGCTTGGCGTGTAGGCTCACTCCAGCCATCCGCCGGACCAATGGCAAATACCAGGGTCTGCGTACCGCGATCCTGCTGCTGCCGCAAATACTCGGCCAACTCCTCCGATGACATCTGTCGGCCGCGGGCATCCAGAGTCACCAGCAACGGCCGCGGGCGCTCCTTGGCCAGCAACTCCAACAAAGCGCTCTCCCGGCGCAACTCGTGAACTTCGGTCGGCAAATAGCGGCCAATGCGCTTGACGTAGTCGCCCGTGAGCGCTTGCACGGGAGCACTCTTCGTCTTGCCAATCCAGCAAAGCTTCAGCTTCATGTAATCAAGAAGTTAGGAGTTAGAAGTTAGGAGTTAGAATGTTTTCTTCCAACTTTGGCTTCTCCCTCCTAACTTCTAACTCCTAGTCTTCCGTTCTTCTTCCGGCCACTCGCGACTGGAAAGGTTTTCTTCCGCGTCCTTACGCGTTCTTCTTCCGGCTCCTCGCCACTCGCAACTCGCCACTCGCAACTGCCTTGCGGGCACGCTTTACGGGCTTCTTAGCCGCCTTTTTGGCCGCGACGGTCGTGCGTTTTGTAGGAGCGCGTTTTGCGGGGACTCGCTTCGCCGCGACTCGTTTCGCGGCAACACGCTTCTTCGGCGTCGACGGATTCAGCTCCGACGGCTCCAGACGTTTAGCCGATTTCCATAACCGTTCCAGATCGTAGAATTCTCGCGCCTTTTCGGAAAACACGTGGACGACAAAATCCACGTAATCGAGCAAGACCCATTCCGCCTGCTTGTAACCTTCAATGTGGGTCACGCGCATCCCGCCGCGTTCGAGCTTTTCCTCCACCGCATCCGCAATCGCTTGCACCTGTCGCGGGTTGGAACCGGAACAGATAATGAAAAAGTCCGTAAACCCGCCATGCTCCTTATCCAATTGCAGGACGGAGAGACGTTCGGCTTTTTTCTCCTGGCAGGCGGCAATGGCGTCGTTCACCTGCTGTTTTACTTCACTCTTTTTTACTCTCGGCGTCATCGTTCCTCGGTCTCCCTCGTTGTCGAACGGTTAATGGCGGGTATGGTGCTTGCCGCCGCGTAGAAGCTGAAAGTGCAAGGCCGCTTTGGCTCCGCCCGGCTTGGGTAAAGGATGACTGACCGCACCACCCTGGTAAAGCTCTTCCTTACGAATGTACTCGGCTACCAGCGGTCCGACCAGCTTATCCAGCCGCCGGCCACGTTCCGCCGTGCCGCGAATATGCGTCGCCGAAGCCTTTTCGGCCATGCCGGGCAGCAAATGAATCGTCGCCCCCGGCAACAGAATCTCATCGATCGGCGGTTGGTCCATGCCTTCCGCCGTCCCCGCGGGCGGACGCAGGCTTGCCGGCAAGGCCGCCGCGGCATCGGCCAGCGAAAAACCCGGCCGGCCTACCACAATGAACTCGACCTCCCGCAGCATGGCCTCGGGCTCATGCCAGGAGGCGATGTCCAGAAACGCGTCAATTCCAATCAGAAAGAACAGCCGGTCGCCCTTGCTCAAGCCTCGCTTAAAGAGCCGGACCGTATCGATGGAATAGTTGACCCGATTTTCCGAATGATGTTCGGGTGATTCGAGCAACGAGGGCACCATGCGCTTGTCATCCATGGTCGCCAATGTCACCATGGCATAGCGATGGCCAAAAGCCGTGACTGGTTGGGCAAGTTTGTGCGGGGGAATGTGGGCGGGAACAAAATAGACGGTCTTCAGTTCGAATCGCTCCGCCGCGGCCCGCGCCACCGCCAAGTGGCCCAGATGTACGGGATCGAAGGTCCCGCCAAACAATGCGACATTCATCAGTAAGTCACATAGCCTTCGTTGTATGGTCTCGCCGCGCCGATTATCTCAGAAAAGCAGGTTTCTAGTTTCGAGTTTCTGGTTTCAGGACCGGCAACGCGGACAATTCTCAAGGTCTCCCAAGGGTATCGAGGTGAAAGGTCGCTCTTGAAACTGGAAACTCGAAACTTGAAACTGGCTCCAACATGTTCATCAGTGTTATAATTACCCCTGTTGTTCCGGCTCTTAAGTTCCTGTAAATCCAACGATTTACGCAATCGCCGCCCCGAAAAGAAGGGGGACGGAAGTTAGGAGCTTGGGGTTTAGGGGCCGTTCTAACTCCTGACTCCTAACTCCTAGATTCTGCTTTGCTGAGCGCCGGGAACACTGAATTTTCTTATGGCTGACGATAACAACCCGCAACTTCCCTTGACGCCTCCCGGTGGTGGTGACGGTGGTCCCACCGGCAATTTGCAGCCGATCAATATTGAAGACGAGATGCGGCGATCGTATCTCGACTACGCCATGTCGGTGATCATCGGCCGCGCGTTGCCCGACGTGCGTGACGGATTAAAGCCCGTGCACCGGCGCATTTTGTACGCCATGCACGACATGGGGCTGCTGCACAACAAGAAGCACGTCAAATCCGCCAAAGTCGTGGGCGAATGCCTGGGCAAATACCATCCTCATGGCGACTCCGCGCTGTACGACGCGTTGGTGCGCATGGCGCAGCCGTTCTCGTTGCGTTATCCGTTTGTGGATGGCCAAGGTAATTTCGGCTCGGTGGACGGGGATCCCGCTGCCGCCTACCGATATACCGAGTGCCGGCTGACCGCGATTGCCGAAGAATTGCTGGCCGATATCGATAAGGATGCCGTCGATCTGGTGGCCAACTTCGATGACACCACGGTCGAGCCGGTGGTGGTGCCTACGCGCATTCCCACCCTGCTGGTGAATGGCTCCAACGGCATTGCCGTCGGCATGGCCACCAATATTCCCCCGCATAATCTCACCGAGATCGTTAACGCCTGTATTGAATTGGTGAACAATCCCAAGGCCACTCTGGATGACCTGCTCCAGCACGTGCAGGGACCGGATTTCCCCACCGCCGGATTCATATACGGCCGCAGCGGGATTCGTGACGCCTACACCAATGGCCGCGGCCGCTTCATCATGCGTGCCCGCGCCGCCATCGAAAACATCAGCAAGGAACGCCAGGCCATCATCGTCACCGAGATTCCCTATCAGGTGAACAAGACCACCCTGATCAAGCGCATCGCGGAGCTGGTCAACGACAAGGTGATCGACGAGATCGGCGATATTCGCGATGAGTCCGATCGCGACGGCATGCGCATCGTCATCGAACTGAAACGCGGCGCGCAGCCCGAAATCGTATTGAACCAACTGCACAAGCACACCCAGATGCAGGATTCGTTCAGCATGATCTTCCTGGCGGTGGCCAACGGTCAGCCCCGCGAGATGGGTCTGGTGCAGGCGGTCCGCTATTTCATCGACCATCGCATCGATGTGGTGCGCCGGCGCACCGCCTTCCTGCTGGCCAAAGCGCAGGACCGCGAACATATCCTGGAAGGCTACCAACTGGCCCTGGACCGGTTGGACGACATGATCGTGATCATTCGCGGCAGCGAAAACCGCGGCGCGGCGCGGGAAAACCTGGTGGGTTACTTTGGCGGCCGCACCATCGAGGTTAACGCCAATGGACGGCCAACCAACGTGGCCTTCCCCGGTGCGCGGCCGGAGCGGCCCTTTGACGCCAAGCAGGCCGACGCCATCCTGGAATTGCAGTTGCATCGCTTGACGCGGCTCTCGATTGACGAAATCGTCACCGAGTTAACCGAAGTCCGCGGCCGCATCGCCGAATATCAGTCCATCCTGGCCAGCGAGAAGAAACTGCGCGCGGTCATCATTAAGGAACTGGAAGAAGTCCGCAAGCAGTACGGCGACGTGCGCCGCACCCAGATTCTCGACGAAGCCGCCGAAATTAAGCTGGAAGATCTGATTGCCGACGAGCAAGTCGCGGTTACGGTAAGCCATACCGGCTATCTGAAGCGCACGCCGGTTTCGACCTATCGTTCGCAGCGGCGTGGCGGCAGCGGCCGGCGCGGCATGGCGACTCGCGAAGACGATTTCGTCGAGAAACTGTTCGTCGCCTCCACCCACGATTACATGCTCATCTTTACCAATATCGGGCGGGTGTACTGGTTGAAGGTCTATGAAATTCCCGACGTGGGCGCGGCCGGCAAGGGCAAGCACGTCGGCAACTTGGTTGCCTTGCAACCGGGCGAAACCGTCAGAGCGCTGCTGCGCGTACGCGATCTGGAAGCCCAAGATACGTTCGTCCTGTTCGTGACCCGCAAGGGCACGGTGAAGAAGACGGCGATCAATGATTTCTCCAACGTCATGGCGCGCGGGATCATCGCCATCGGCATCGACAAGGACGACGAACTGGTCGCCGCGACCTTGACCGACGGCAACGACATCGTATTTCTCGCCTCGCATGATGGTATGGCTATCCGCTTTAATGAATCCGACGTCCGCCAGATGGGCCGGCCCGCTTATGGCGTGCGCGGCATGGACATGCAAAAGGGCGATTACATTGTCGGCATGGCCGTGACTCCCAAGTCACTGGAGGCCACCCCGAAAAAGCCCAAGAACACCAAGAGCGAGGTGGGCGAAGAATCCATCGCGGATAAGATTCTCACCGTCACCGAGAGCGGCTATGGCAAGCGCACGCAGATTGATGAGTATCGCTTGCAGACCCGTGGCGGCAAGGGCGTGATCAACGTAAAGACCACCGCCCGCAATGGCAAAGTGGTCGGAGTCTTGCTGGTCAGTGAAGATTCCCAGGGCATGGTGATCAGCCAGTTTGGCCAGATCATCCGTATCCCCACCGACCAAGTACGCCAGGCTGGTCGCGCCACCCAGGGAGTACGCCTGTTGTCACTGGATGAAGGCGATCGCGTGGCCGCCGCCGTAGTCATTCCGGCGGAGAAGGACGATGACGAAAACGGGACGCTACTTCAGTAACCCGTTTGCAGTTTATAGTTTGCAGTCATCCCGGTCCCGCGCAAGCGGGACCGGTTTTTTTGTTGTCTTGAGCCGGTCCACAGACCGGGCGGGTGGACCACACACCGATACGGAAGTAACCCTCAGTCGCTTTTTTGCCGATAGAGGGTCTAGCCAGCTCCGGTTTGGCCGGCGCGGTTCTGAGGTGGAGGCACGTGGAACTCGTTACTTGGAATGAATCCTGCAGCGTTAACGTTCCGGAATTCGACAAGGATCATCAGCACCTGTATAGCCTGGTCAATAGCCTGCACGACGCGATGCTGGCGGCCAAGGCGCGCGAGGCGCTCTCCGATCTTCTGGACGAACTGATCAGCTACAGCCAGTCCCATTTCGTCAACGAAGAATCGTTCATGGCCGCCCGCAATTTCCCAGGACTTGCCGCGCATGCCGCCGAGCACGCGCAGCTCACCCAGCAAGTCCTGGAGTTCCGCGAGCGGTTTCGCAGCGGAACTCCCATTACGCTGGGACTCATGCATTTTCTGCGGGAATGGCTCGCTCAACATATCGAGTGCAGCGACAAACTTTACTGCGTACCGAACGCAACGGGCGCGGCCGCGCCCAGGCCGCCGGAAATCCGGCTCTAGCGATCGCCGTTGTAGCGACAGGTTGGCGGCAAGGGCGGGATGGAAGGACGCATGCACAACCATTCCGAGATTCTTGAATCTCACCAATATCTCAGGTGCTGGACGTGCCGGACTAGGGGGGACGAATCCAACGGTGGCGCATGCGACGCTACATCCCACCCTTGCGCCGATCAGGTCTTCCTGGATCCAAAGGTTAACGGGGCGCAAGAGTGGGGCACCCGTTGCCTTGGTCGATCCAGCAACCAGAACCCGGGGCACCCCGCGCTATCCAAAGCTGTGAATGATCTCTCCCGCCTTCATTCCCGCTTCCCGCAACCCGCGTAAGCTGAGCGCATCATGCCGCTTGGCCAGGCGCTGCCCGGTTTCATCGCGCACCAGGTCGCAGTGATAAAATTCCGGCTGCGCTACCCCCAGTGCTCGCTGCAACAAGATCTGCCGCGCCGTCGACTTCAACAGGTCCGCGCCGCGAACCACTTCCGTAATTCGCATCTCGGCATCGTCTACGACCACCGCAAGTTGATAAGCCGGTACGTCGTCGCGCCTCCAGACGAGAAAATCGCCAAAGTCCCTGCCCGCGGTAAAGGCCTGCGGCCCTTGCCGGCCATCCTCGAAAGCCACGACCTCATTATCCGGAACCCGGAATCTCCAGTTTGCCCCTTCGGGAACGGAAAAACACTTCGCAGCTCCCAGGTGCTCGCGGCAGCGGCCGGGATAGAGCGGTTCGTCGTCGCTGTCGTGCGGGGCGCCGGCGGACTGGGCCAGATCTTTTCGCGAGCAGGCGCAAGGATAAAGGAAGCCACCGTCGCGCAATTGCCGCCAGGCTTGCAGATAGGATTCCCGGCGCTCGCTTTGCGTGTAGGGCGCGTTCGGTCCACCCACATCGGGGCCTTCGTCCCACTCGATGCCCAGCCAACGCAGGTCTTCCATCATGGCGCCAACAAATTCCGCTCGCGACCGCTGCGGATCCAGATCTTCATTACGAAAAATCAGCGCCCCCGCCTGCACCCGGGCACGCTGATAAGCAGTCCAGAAGGTCTGCGCATGTCCGAGGTGCAAAAGTCCGGTCGGCGAAGGCGCCAGACGTCCGCGATATGGGCTGAGCTGAGGCATTGGTGTGAGCATACAAAAAACTTGGCCGCAGATGAACACAGATAAACGCGGATTTGGCAAAAAGCAGAATACGGAATATAGGAGTTAGTTAGAAGTTAGAATTCGGCGTCGGCTTGCAACTCCTAGCTTGCGCGTTCTATATTCTGCTTCAACCAAACAAAATAAAACGACGTCGCCGCAGCCGAGCAGTCCTTCCGTATCGGATATACTAACCCGTTCGAGGAGGAAAGAATGAAAGCACGTTTCCTAATGGCAATGGCAGTGGCTGTGGTTTTGGCACTACCTGGCTTAGCGCAGCGGCAGGACGAGCACCGCGACGAACCACAACGGCACGACGAAGCGCGTGGTCAGGAACAGCACCCCGCCGAGCCTGCGCGCAATGCGCCCCGGGGCAATCAAGGACGCATTCCTGAAGCGCCGGCGCCGCGTCCGGCGAATGCCCGGCCGGAACCCGATACCCGGGGGCCCGGGCGGGTGAACAATACACCGCATGTCGCCAACGATCATTGGTATGGCCATGATCGGCCAAACGATCCCCACTATCGCGTAGCTCATCCCTTCGAGCACGGGCACTTCGAACACGTGGGTCCTTCTTATCGCTACAATGTGCTCCGCATCGACATGAATCAGCATCGTTTCTGGCTGCCGGGCGGCTTCTTCTTCGACGTTGCCCCGAACGATTGGGCCCTGGCGGCCGACTGGTGCTGGAGTTGCGGCGAGGATTTTGTCGTTTACGACGATCCGGATCATCCGGGCTGGTACATGGTCTATAACATTCACACCGGCGGGTATGTGCACGCCATGTACATGGGGTCATAAGAAGACGCGAGACACGAGACACGAGTCGCGAGTTTCGGGGCGTCTACTCGGGACTCGTGTCTCGCGTCTCGCGTCTCAACGAACAACTTCCCCTTCTATTCGAATTCAAAGCTCACATACTCGAGTTTTTCGTCGCGCTCGATCTGTAAGACTACGGCATCCCCAAATTTCAGGGGTTTAACCGCCTCGCGCAGGTCATAGAGGTTGTTTACCGCCTTGGTATTTAGGGCGTGAATGACGTCGCCGGGCATGAGTCCGGCCACGACGCTGGCGCGATAGGCAGTCCTGGCCGCCACGACCACGCCGGACTTAATCCGCAAGTCGGGAAGCATTGCTGCCACCTTGTTGTCCACGTCAATGCCCAGAACGCCCAGTTTCCCCACCACATTTTTTTCCGGGTCGGCGAGATCCACCAAGCGATCCACTTCATGTTTTTGCTGCACCACGGGGACATGCAACGTCAGCTTCTCTTTTCCCCGCAGCACCACCACGGTCATCACTTCGTCGGTCGGATGCAAGTAGAGGCTGGTGGCCAGCATCGGCAGGCTATCTATGATCGTGCCGTCCACGGTCAGTACAATATCTCCGATCTTGAGACCGGCACTGGCGGCGGGACCATCGGGATCAATGTCCGCAATGATCACTCCCGAATTGACCGGCAGGCGCAGTCCCTCCGCCAGCGTCGGACTGATGGCTTGGGCCGCGGCCCCGATTTCACTGCGATCCACATGGCCTTGCTTGCGCAGCCTCTCGTAGACGAACTTCACCGCTTTGGCGGGAATGGCGAAACCTAACCCCTCGCTGCCCCCACTGTTGGAGAAGATGAAGGTGTTGATCCCCACCAGATAACCGTCGATGTCTACCAAAGGTCCGCCGCTATTCCCGCGATTGATGGGCGCATCGGTCTGGATATAGACCATCGCGCGATCGGGATCCGCCTGTCTGGCAACCGCGCTGACCACACCCATGGTTACCGAATTCTCCAGCCCTTCCGGACTGCCCAGAGCAATTACCAATTCCCCTTGCCGCACCGCTCGCGTGGGGTCCACTGGCAAAAAGGGTAACCCGGTGGCGTCAATCTTCAACAACGCCAAGTCGCTGTCTTCATGTGTCCCGATGAGTTTGGCATCAAACGTAGACTTGTTGTCCTCGCCACTGGCGGATGCTACCGGCCGGGTCAAAGTTACGCGAATGCGTTGCGCGCCCTCCACCACGTGGGCATTGGTAATGATGAATCCACTAGGGTCGACGATCACCCCCGAACCCAGGCTATGTTGACGAACAATGTCGGTGGCCGCGCCGCGCTCCCCTTCTTCGGAAGGTCCATAGCCGGTGACCACCACCTGCACCACCGCCGGCGCTACCTTGTCGGTCAATGCTTCCAGGGAGTCGTTGAACTGCTGCAGCAACCCCGCCCGGCCATGGGATACGGCAGCGCTGTGGCTCTGAGCTTCTGACTCTTTATCGGGTGGAACTTGCGCCGGGACCGCCGGGACGACAAAGCAGGCGCTACAGGCAACGATAACGGCGAAAAACGGCGACAAAGATCTTTTCCACAAAATCATTCCACTCACCCTCGACAAGGAATTTCCGTAGGGCCATCATATCGTGCCGGCCACAGGCCGGTGTTAAGAGTGTGTATGAACGTCGGGCTAGAGCCCGGCGCTTCCGCCCGGGACTGGTGGCGTCGCGGTGGGTAGGGGCGGTTGCGCCGCCTCATCCAGGTGCCGAATCCAAATCAGCGGTTTTTGCAACCCGAACTTGGCCAAGCTGAACTTGCCGGGGGGCGGGGCTCCATCGACGGTCAAGGCCTTTTGATACCAAGCGATCGCGCTCTCCCGGTTCTTGGCCCGATCCGCAATGTAACCCAAATACGTGTATGCCCAGACCAACGTCTCCGGACCGGCTCCAACCTTACCGCCCTGCACAATGTCGAGCAGCAGTTTCTTGGCTTTCTCCGTATCTTTCTGTTCGCCCATCAACGCTTGCCGCGCTTCCTGCAGTTTGAGCAAAGTTGCGGACTGCTCCGGCGGTTCATCCAGGTGGCGAAGCCAGACCAGCGGCTGTTGCAAACCGGCCTTCACGATGCTCGCGCTGCCGGGTGAGATTTCATCCACCGCTGAGGCCTTCTCATACCAACGAACGGCGCTCTGCCGGTTCTTGGCGCGATCCTCGATGTAGCCCAAATAAATGTAGGCCCAGACCAACGTCTCCGGCTCCTCCTCGGCGTTCTCGCTCTGCACGATATCGAGCAGCAGTTTCCTGGCTTCCTGCGTGTCTTTGAGCTCGCCGGTGAGCAATTCTCGCGCATCCTGCAGCGTCTCTCCGTTCTCCGAATCGTCTCCGTTTTCAGACTCGCTGGGAACCAGCGCCTGGGCCTTGGCGACAAACTCCGTTTGGTCGGGATAATCCTCGATCACCCCGCGGAATGTCAGAATGGCCTCGCTGGACTGGCCTTTTTTTTGCTGGCAGAGACCCACACGGTACTCAGCTTGGGCGGCATTGGCCCGCGACTCTTTCGCCATCTGCATCACCTGCTTGTACACCTTTATGGCTCCGTCCAAGTCGCCCACAGTCTCTTGCAAGTAAATCCCTTTTTGCAGTAGCTCGGTAGTGGTTTGAGCCCGCAAGACTCCGCCACCGCCCAGCACCAACCCCAGTAATGCAGTCACCAACCACTTTGTCGTCATCTTGGCTCCTCGCATCGGCTCGGTTCTCACCGGGAATTTACCGCCCTGATATTACCGAATTGTTGGCCCGGAACGTTTTCTGATTTTTCCGCCTTATCCGCGTGTGGCTTTTCCGCGACCGGAATTGCCCGTCGCCAACTTATTTCAACTTGAGCGTATCGAGGATCGGATCGAAGGCGGCGCGGAAAGCGTCAAAATCCTTCGTTTCGGCCTGCAATTCGACACGGGCTATCAGCGCGTCGCTGCGGATTTCAACCATGTATCCGATCCTGGGGCCTCCCGTTGTCAAGCTCCTGGAATCCTCGATCCAACTCAGGGCTGGATGTCCGTCGATCTGCCAGGACCGCCAGCTATTGGAGCGCAGTGTCGCGGAGAGGCGCGAATGCTTCTCAGCGTCCGTGCGGATCGCTTCCGCGGTGGCGGGGCGATCGCCCCGCGGCCCTACGCGCAACGTCACCATCGCGGAGGAGTCCATATACCCCAATCGCACCAAGCACGTCTCCGAGCATCGCGTGCTGGAACTTCGCGCCATCCAGCCGGGTGGGAGCGACAGGCTGAAGCCAAGTTCATCGTTGCGATAGGTACTTGGCCCCTGACCGCTTCGCGTCGTTGTAACGCACTTGAGTTTGGCAGAGAGACGGCCGCCGTCGCGTCTTACTAAGTAGCGTGCGGCGTCGGTGGAGTACCAAAACGTCCAACCCAGTCCGCTCGACTGCACTTTGTAACAGTGGAACTTGCCGGCGGGTGTCTCCACGTCTTCTGTGCCAACCACAGACAGCATTACTTTGAGCACTCCGCCGCTGGGCGTGACGACCAGAAGACTGCTCTCGTAGCCTGGCGCCAGTGGCCATCTGCGTATCGCCGCCCAGACTTCTTCGCTGGCCCACTCCCGCCCGTTGAGCGGAGTACGCTGTGGGGCCGCGCCTGCTGACTCAACGACCGCGCCGCCGTTATAGTACGTGATGGTCGTTTCGCCGGTTCCGAAACCCTTGTACATGTCCGAGACCGGCTTCATGGTTTCTTTGTCGACCTCGGATCGCCCAGCGCTTATAAGGTTTGGGTCGAGGGAGCGCTCCTCAATGATCCAGTGGCCAGGATTGGTTTTTGACGTTTGAATGGAGAGGCGAACCACACCGGAATCTCTTCCGGCCATTGTCTGCGAATATTCTAAAACCTCTCCGTCGGTCCATGGAGCAGACAGTAATTTCAGTTCGCCGTCTAATGCCTGCTGGGCGCTGGCAACTAGTTCGGTCTGTTCGGGATAACGCTCGATCAATTGGTGAAAGGCCTTCTCGGCCTCCATCGTCTGGCCTTTTTTCTGTAGGCAGACGCCCAGGCGGTAGAGTACCTGGGCGTCAGTGGCACGCGATTGCTGGGCCAGGTCGACCTCCTGGCGATAGAGCTTTATGGCGCCATCCAAGTCGCCCACCGTTTCTTGCATGTGGATTCCCTTTTGCAATAACTCGGAGGCGGTCTGGGCGCGCAAGCCGGCCGCATTGGCCATCACCAGCGCCAGCACCATTCCTGTAATCCATCGGGTCTTCATACCTATCCTCATCTCCACATCAGTGCTCCTGGGCCACGGTTCGAGGCGCGGGGGAATCGCATTTCGGGGCCTGTCGCCAACTTATCTCAACTTGAGCGTATCGAGGATCGGATCGAAGCTGGCGCGAAGCGCTTCGAATTCCTTTGGGTCCGCCTTCAATATGACTCTGGCATTTAGGTTGTGGCTCTTGATTCTGAGATGGTAATTTGTGGTTCTAATGCTGGTAACCGGATTGACGTAATCCTCGATCCAGGTCAAGGCGGGCCGCCCATCGATGGTTCGCGTCTGCCAGCTGTCCGGACGAATTTTGCCCACATCGTCGCCCCCGTCCTTTTCTTTCTTTTGCTCAGTTTTTTGTTCCTCGGCGCGCAAAGCTTCCGCCGTTTGTACCGGACCGTTCCGGACTTTTACCACCAGCGTGACTCGCGCCGGGGAGTCCAGTTTGACCAACTGTATGCCGCAAGTGTCCTTGGCCCTGGACGACAACAGCTCCGAGGGCTCAACGATCCATCCCGCGGGCACCGAGAAGCTGAACCCAAGTTCCTCGTTGCTATAGGTGCTGGGCGCGGGCTCGTACGCGGCCGGTAACGATTTGAGTTCCGCCGAGGCTTGGCCCCACCCGGCCTTCACCAGATAGCGCGTGCCGTCGGTCGAATACCAGAGCGTCTCATTAAGGGCACCGCCCAAATGCACTTTATAGCAACTGAATTTGCCGGCGGGCGTTTCCACTTCCTCAATCCCGGAGACCGACAGCGTACCTTTCCCCACTCCGCCCCCTCCCGTGACCACGGAAAAGGTAGTGTTATATCCCGGCGCCAAGGGCAATCTTCGCGCCATCGCCCACGCCTCGTCGTTATCCCACTCCTGCCCTTTGAGGACAAGATGCTGCGGCTCCTTGCCGGCGGCCTTGAATACGGCTTCCCCGGGCTGGTAGGAGATTTCCGTATCCTGCCCTAGATTCGTCTGTTTAAACAGGCTAGAGACCGGCTTCATCGTTTCCTTGTCCACCTCCGTGCGCGTCAGGGAAACGCAGCAGGGTCTGATAAAGCGGTCTTCAATGTCCCAGTTGCCGGGATTGTTTTTCGAAGTCTGAATCGAAAAACGACGGATGCCCACTGGCTTTCCGGGGCCTATTTTCACCGATAGTTCCGTAACCTCGCCGTCGACCCAGGGGGCGGGAAGCAACTCCAATTCGCTTCCTAATGCCAGTCGCGCGCTGGCAACCAGTTCTGTCTGCTCTGGGTACTGCTGGATCAGTTGATGGAAAGTCTTGCTGGCGTCCGCCATCTGACCCTTCTTTTGCTGGCACACGCCGAGGCGGTAAAAGGCCTGCGCGGCATTGGCCCGCGAGTCCTTGGTCAGGTCGACAACCTGGCGGTATACCTTCATGGCGCCATCCAGATCGCCCACGGTTTCCTGCATGTAGATTCCCTTTTGCAATAACTCGGACGCAGTCTGGGCGCATGCGCCGATTGCACTCGCGGCGACCAGCACCAGCAGCATTCCAATCATCCATTTAATCTTCATACAAACCTGCCTTGTCCCATCAAGTCCCACAGGCCAGGGTGTGAACCACAGCATGGGGTAACCCGTTCTTTGATTGGAATCTACCGAGGCGATATTACCGAATTGTTACCACAAGGTCTTTTTTTATCTTTGGAATTGCGCGCCAACAGTAGTTTTCACCGTGGAAGGGCCAAGAACGCCATTGGCGCATACAATGAAGAGTTAGAAAAACAGCTCCGGCGAGACGTGAAACCTCGCACTGAGCCGTCGAATGTGTTCTTTCGTCAGCTCTCTTTTGCCGCGTAATATCTCGGAAATGACACTGGCGGTCTCAAACACGCCAACTAGGTCCTTCTGCTTGAGGCCGTTTGCCGCCATAAGTTCGGCGAGCGCCTCCATGGGCGTTGCGGCTCGCAATTTGTAATGGCGGCCTTCAAAATCCTGGATCAGCAGAACCAACAGTTCATGTAATTCCTTTTCCGCGACGGTTAGAGCGTCCCAACGGGAGTCCAGTTCCTCCAGGATGGCTATGAACTGTGCGTTCTGTTTTTCCGAGTGAATAACCTTTGGCTGGGCTTTGGAGACAAGGGTCGGGTAGTTCGTAGCGGCACTCGCGGTCATTTCCATCCACTTCGCATAATGCGAACTATCGGATTTTATTTCGCGCCCACCGATGTATCAATAATGACTTGAATGGCTTGTGGATCATTGGTTAACGCCGGACGGGTCCAGCAGTTCCGGCCATGTGAATACCGGATGAAGAATTGCAAAGAATTGTAAACAGGGTCTTTGCTAGGCAAGCAGCATGTAAAATGAACGGAGTTGAAGAATCGGTATCCTCGCATCTCTGGAGCGAGTAACCGGAACTTGACACCTCGAATCGGCTTTTCTTGTTTTCTTAGAGAACATGCCCACATTATTGACTCGCAAAACGGCACGTTCTATGGGAAATCCTCTCGATAGTTACTCCTCGGTCACGCTTCTGGCGGAGCCCTCTGGCGTGAATCTTCCGTCGGCGGATAAATCCAGGCGAGCGGATTTCGCCGGCGCGCTTCCCATGGTCTGGCGCGCCGTTTGGTGTACCTTGCTGGCCTTTGGAGCGCTGGCCGTGCATGGTTACCATCCTTACGCGGAGGATGCGGCCATTTACATCCCGGGCATTAAGAAGTTGCTGGACCCGTCGCTGTATCCTAAAACCGCCGAATTTTTTCTCCACCACTCACACTTGTCATTGCTCTCGGAGCTGATCGCCCTTTCCGTTCGCGGAACCGGGCTGCCGCTCAACTATGCGTTATTGGCCTGGCATCTGCTGAGCCTTGTGCTTCTTCTGCTCGCTTGCTGGCGCATCTGCAACGCGTGCTTCCCGGGGACCACCGTACCCCTATGGGGGACCGCCCTGGTTGCCGCTATCTTGACGGTGCCGATTGCCGGCACCTCCCTGCTCCTGGCTGATCCTTACCTGACCGCACGCTCACTATCGACCCCAGCGGCGCTTTTCGCCATCGCCGCCGTGCTGGAAAGCAAATTCCTACGGGCGGTTTTGTGGCTGGTTTTTGCCTTCCTGGTGCATCCATTGATGGCCGTGTATGGCGGGGTCTTTGTGGCTACGCTATTTGCCTTGGAGCAGCGCCGGCGTTGGATACTCTGGGTCGTCGGAGCCGGCATGGCCCTTGCCGTCCTCATCGGCATTCTCTACGCCCGCCATGTTCCCACGCCTGATAGTTATCGCGCCGCCGTCATGACGCGGCCCTACCTGTTTCTCAGCAACTGGGCGTGGTACGAGTTACTAGGACTCATCGCGCCGTTGCTGCTGTTCGGCTGGCTTTACTGGAGCCGCCGGCGGACTCCCGGCAAAGTGACTCACTGCTCGGCCGCGGTATTGCTGAATGGATTGGGATTCCTGATCGTGGCGACCGCTACCGTCGGTACACCGGCGATGCTGGTCTTGGCCCGCTACCAGCCGTTACGCAGCTTTCACCTGATCTATGTCCTGATGTTTTTGCTACCGGTTAACCTGGGAATACGACAGCTACTGCGCCGCCGGTCTCCGGTCTTAGCGGCCGTGACCTTGGTCGCCATCTGCGCCGGCATGTATACTGTCGCGCAACAGACCTTTCCGGCCACCCCTCATGTGGAGTGGCCATGGGGTCATTCGAATAATCCCTGGCACCAGGCGTTTGACTGGGCACGCGGTAACACACCCAAGGATGCTGTCTTTGCCTTGAACCCCGATTACATGGAAGAACCGTCGGAGGACAGCTTGGGGTTCCGCGCTTACGCGGAACGCGCATCCCTGGCCGACCGCAGCAAGGATGGCGGAGTGGCGGCGATTTTCCCGGAACTTGCACCGGAGTGGTACGAACAATCCAACGCTACAGAAATCCTCCGGCACGCCTTCACCGAGGGACAAGCCGCCGCGCTGCTCAAAGACGGCGCCACCTGGACCGTCGTTCGGTCTCGGCCCCTGATGAATATGCAATGCCCCTACAACAATGCTGGTGTCGCCGTCTGCCGGCTGTCGCCAGAGTCCCCAGGGCCGGTTTTGTCTTCGTGGGCGCGCTCCACCCGGCAACTTGCCAGCCCCCCAGTAATTCAATCCAAGTAAAGTTTGGGAGCCGCATCTCGCTAGTCTGGACAGACCGATTAGGGTGGAAGCGCTGGGCTTTAGCCCGGCGAAATGAAGTAAAAAAAATTTGCGGGCTTTAGCCCCGGATTGGTCCGTCCTCGCCGGGGCTGAAGCCCGTTGTATGTGCGCTTGAATTCACCGGGCTGAAGCCCGGTGCTTCCACCCTGAGGCATACGAAGCTCTCAGGTTTCGCGAATAATCCACGCTAATCCCCTTCGATCTGCACCAATCCTTCGGCCGGCCGAACCGCTGGGGCGGGAGAATGTTGTGGCTTGCGCCAGCCATCCAGATAGGCCACCCGGTGTACGCAGGCAATCGTGCAGTGGGGAGCGCAGGGTTTTTCGGTGAGAAACTCGCGACGCAAGTCCGCCTGCGTGTAGTGCTCCAGGGAAACTCCCGGAAAACCGCGCTGCTGGGAGCAATAGTGAACCAGCCCGTCCTCACAAATATAGAGGTACCGGCTCCCGGCGCGGCATTTCCATTCGTTGGCCTGGCCCTCGACGATCTTGTCCTGAAAGCCGCCAAAGTGCGCGTAGCTGCTTTTGTTGAGCTCCCGCATGCGCCAATAGAGCTCCCGCTCGGCCGGGGGCAGAGGCCGCAATTGCCCGCTGCCATCGTGAATGACGCCCACCGTCGAACTAAACCCCAGTTCCAACGCGCGCTGGCGGATCACCAATGCGTCCTCGGGATGGCGCACCCCGCCGCCCACCACCGTATTGATATTCACGTGAAATTCCGCGTACTCGGCCAGCCATTGCAGCTTTCGGTCGAGCACCTTCAGGCTCTTCTTGGACACTTCGTCGGGCTCGATGTTATCGATGCTGATTTGCAGATGATCCAGACCGGCGCGATTCAACCGTTGAATGCGATCAGCGGTCAGCAGATAGCCATTCGTAATCAAGCCGGCAATCACTCCCCGGCGGCGAATGTGCGCGAGGATGGCGTCCAGTTCGGGATGCAGCGTCGGTTCCCCCCCGCTGATGGTGATGACGCTGGTGCCCAGGTCGGCCAGCAAATCGAGGCGCTGGCATACCGTCGCCAGCGGCACCGGATTGGAATCGCGATCATATTCGTTGCAGTAGGCGCACGCCAGATTACAGCGGCGCATCGGAACCAGATGCGCCAGCACCGGGTGATCGGTGAATAGCACCCCCTTGGCGATCATCTGGAGTTCGCGAGCGCGCCGGTGCATGGCTTTGAAGCGCCGGCGCAATCCAACCTGAGACTTAACCATACCCAAGCTATTGATTTCATGAGCTCGCGTACCGATGCAAATACCTGCGACTGGCGAGATTTGAGCAGTGAATGGCAGAGAAACGGGGACAAATGGGCAGGCTTAACTTCGCTTTCACCGCAGAGGACGCGGAGGACGCAGAGGAAAACGAAGCAGGACCAGCAACTTGGGCAATCGTGCGCTTACGCAAGCGCCTAATGCAAGCGGAGATTTTGGAAGGTTCGGAACTTCCGAAATCAATGCCGGTTGGTCGAAGCCTACCAAGCTTCCGAAACCTATGAGGCCTTTTTTCGTTTTCCTCTGCGTCCTCCGCGTCCTCTGCGGTGAAAGCCGGTTTTCCGAATCACCCGTATCGGCTATTTGGTTTGACAGCTTTCCCGGGGCTGGCTAGTATTTAATACGATGACTTCGCGGGCACATCATCACCATCTGCACCACCACCATCATGCGGTGAGCGTGTCAGCGGAGGTCTCTTAAGAGGTTCTCGAAAGAGACAAAGGTTCCAAGGCCCGCTGACCTGTTAGAGTCAGCGGGCCTTTTTGCTTCCAGACGGCGGATATAGGTATTTCGCAAACGGAGAAATTATGATTAAAGTCGATTTCGACAAAATGCAAGGATTGGTGCCGGCCGTGGTGCAAGATGCGGTGAGCGGCGAAGTACTGATGGTCGGGTTCATGAATCCGGAAGCACTGGAAAAAACCTTGTCCATCGGGTATGTCACCTTCTACAGCCGCACCCGCAACAAACTTTGGACCAAAGGGGAGACTTCCGGCAACCGCTTGTCGGTGGTGACGGCCACCACCGATTGCGATGTGGATACCATTCTGCTGCGCGTGCATGTCGAAGGCGCCGGCATCGTCTGCCACGAAGGCACGCGCTCGTGTTTTACCAAAGACCTGCTGGCGGGTGCGGAGGTGCGCCGATGAAGTTACGACTCGGAATTCCCAAGGGCAGCTTGCAACAGGCCACCATCCAGCTATTTTCCGATGCCGGCTTCAAAATCTATGAGACGGGCCGGTCATATTTTCCCGCCACCAACGATCCGCAACTCGAATGCATGCTGATCCGTGCGCAAGAGATGGCGCGCTATGTCGAACATGGCGCGTTGGATGCCGGACTCACCGGCTTCGACTGGGTTCAGGAGAGCGGCCTGGAAGTGCACACCGTTTGCGACCTGGTTTACGCCAAGCAGAGCCGCGGCAAAGTTCGTTGGGTGCTGGCCGTGCCCGAGGATTCGCCCTACAAGCGACCCGAAGATCTGGCCGGCAAGATCATTGCCACGGAACTGGTGAACGTGACGCGCTGCTATTTCCAGAAATTGGGTATTGAAGTTAAGAGCGTCGAGTTTTCCTGGGGCGCCACCGAGGTCAAGTGTCCGGTGCTGGCCGATGCCATTGTGGAAGTCACCGAAACCGGCAGTTCGTTGCGCGCCAATCGGCTGCGCATTATCGAAACCGTCCTGGAATCGAACACCCAAATGATTGCCAATCTGGGCGCCTGGGCCGACCCGGAGAAGCGGCAGAAGATCGAAAATATTGCCCTCATGCTGCAAGGCGCCATGGAGGCGCAAGGCCGTGTTGGATTAATGCTCAATGTGCGCAAACATGCGCTGAAACAAGTGTTGGCGGAACTGCCGGCGCTGCAGCGGCCAACCGTGTCCTCGTTGGCCGACGACGAATGGGTGGCGGTCAATACCATTATCGAGGAACTGACGGCGCGCGACATTATTCCTCGGCTCAAGGCGGCGGGGGCGTCGGGCATTGTCGAGTATCCCTTAAACAAGGTGGTGCTGTGATGCGAGTGGTAGCGGGCGCGGCGGCGCGAGCCGAAGTCGAAAGGCTGGCCGCTCGCGGGGCGGTGGATTTAGCGACGGTGGAGCCCAAAGTGGCAACTATCGTCAAGGGGGTCCGGCGCGAGCGGGATGCCGCGTTACGCCGCTATGCCGAACAATTTGACGGCTTGACCGCCGGCCAGCCCTTGCGGGTGTCTGCCGAGGAAATTCGCGCGGCCTGGGACGCGGTTCCAGATGACTTTCGCCAGGCTTTGCAGGCCGCGGCCAATAATATCCGCCGCTATTGCGAATGGCAAAAGCCGAAGCCGTGGATTCATGCGGCCCAAGCCGGTTTACGGGTCGGCCAAATCGTTTGTCCCTTGGATGCGGTGGGATGTTATGTCCCCGGCGGACGCTATCCGCTGCCGTCCACGCTGCTGATGACTGCTATCCCAGCCCAGGTCGTGGGCGTGCATCGCATTGTGGCGGTGTCGCCGCATCCCGCTCCGCAAACCCTGGCCGCCGCGGCGCTGCTGGGGATCGAGGAGTTCTACCGCATCGGCGGCGCGCAGGCCATTTCCGCCATGGCCTATGGTACCGAGACGATCGCACGGGTGGATAAGATTGTGGGGCCCGGCAACAAGTATGTGACCGCGGCCAAGAAGATGGTGGCCTTCGATTGTGCCATCGACTTTCTTGCCGGCCCCACCGAAGTGGTATTGGTAAGTCATCGTGGCGATGCCGGCTTTTTAGCCTCGGATCTGGTGGCGCAGGCGGAACACGATCCGGATGCTACCGCGATCTTCATTACGATTTCGCAATCGCTGGCCGAGGCCGTAGTGCTGGAGGCGGAGCGGTTGAGCGAGGGGAATCCGACCGCGCAGACGTCGCTCAAGGAAAACGGCATCGCTCTGGTGGCCACCAGTCGCGAAGAGGCGATGGAGTTCGCCAACACGATTGCCGCCGAGCACCTCACTGTCCCCCGCGAAGACTTGCAGTCGGTGCGCAATGCCGGGGCGGTGTTTGTAGGCGATTATTCGCCGCAGGCGATGGGCGATTACGCCTCCGGGCCGAATCATGTACTGCCCACGGGGGCGGTGGCGCGGCATCGCGGCGGACTTGGCGTTTTCGATTACGTCAAGATCATCAGCGTGCAGGAAAGCACGGCTCCCGGCCTGCAGAAATTGGCTCCCACCATCACCACTCTGGCCGATGCCGAAGGCCTGCGCGCGCATGCCGATTCGGTGCGCATCCGGTGCTCGAAATTCTCACGAAAGGGCAGGTCCAGAGCTGCCGATGCTTAAAGCGCGCAACGCTGTATTCAAAGTAAAGGAGTATCACCCGCCCTTGGGCGGACGCCAAGGCCTGCGCCTGGATTTCAACGAGAATACCGCCGGCTGTTCGCCGCGCGTGTTAGCGAAGCTGGGGACTCTCGGATTGGAAGCGCTGGCCAAGTATCCGGAACGGGAATCGGTCGAGCGTGCGGTGGCCGCCTTCCTGCTCCTCGCTCCCGAACAGGTTTTGTTGACCAATGGCGTCGATGAGGCGATTCATCTGCTTTGCCAGACCTATATCGAACCGGGCGACGAACTACTGATTCCCGTGCCCACCTATTCGATGTATGAAATCTACGCGGCGGCAGCGGGTGGCGAGATCGTCAGCGTACCGGCGGATGACAACTTCCGTTTTCCGGCGGAAACCCTGCTCCGGCGGATCACGCCGCGAACGCGGCTGATCGCCATAGCCACTCCCAACAATCCGACGGGCGCGGTAGCCGACGAAGCCGTTCTGCTGAGACTAGCGGAGGCGGCGCCGGATGCCGCCTTACTCGTGGATGAGGCGTATTTCGAGTTCCACCAAAAAACCTTGATGTCCCGGATTGGCAGTGTGCCTAATCTGTTCGTGGCCCGCACTTTCTCAAAAGCGTTTGGGTTGGCGGGCTTGCGGGCGGGGGTGTTAGCGGGCTGCGCGGAACAAATGCACCTGATCCGGCGCGTGGGCTCCCCCTACAGCGTCAATTCGGCGGCTCTGGCCTGCGTGCAGGAAGCCATGGCGGACACGGCCTTTATCAATGATTATGTGGCCCAAGTCCGGCGCGGACGCGAACGGGTGCAATCCACTTTGCGGGAACTCGAAGTCAAGTTCTGGCCCAGCGAAGCCAATTTCGTGCTCTTTTTCATCGGCGAGCAACGCTTGGCCTTTGTGGAGGCCATGCGCCAGCGCGGAATTCTGGTGCGTGATCGCCATAACGATCCCGGCTGTGCCGGCTGCGTGCGCATCACCATCGGCACCGATGCGCAAACCGAGGTGGCGATTAAGGCATTGCGCGAAGTGATGAATGAAATTGGATGGAGTCCGAAAGCGGCAAGGGTAGCGCCGGCCTCCGGCCGGCTGTCCTGAGGGCGTCTCGCCCTCAGAATTGCGCTTCCGGTTTGGCAAGTCACATAGCGTGGGCGGGACGCCGACAGTCCCGGCAAGCCGGGACGCTACAACGTTCGCGCGGTTTTAAACGTGAAACGAAAAACGAGAAACGTGAAACGCCCCTATGAGAACGGCAACGATTAACCGTAAGACGAACGAAACCGATATCCGGCTGAAGCTGAATCTGGATGGCCGGGGCATTTATCAGGTAAAGACCGGCATCGGTTTCTTTGACCACATGCTGGAGTTATTCACGCGGCATGGAGCCTTTGATCTGACGCTGGCCTGCGACGGCGACCTGCATGTCGATCAGCACCATACGGTGGAAGATATCGGCATCGCTCTGGGCGAGGCGTTTGACCGTTCTTTGGGTGATAAGAAAGGTCTGTGGCGCGCCGGTTACTTCGTGATGACCATGGATGAGACGCTGGGCGTCGTAGCCGTCGATTTTGGCGGACGGGCCGCCACCGTCGTGGACACCAAGGTACGCGCGCGGCTGGTCGGCGATCTGGAAGCCGGACTGGTTTTCGACTTCTTCGATGGCTTCGCGCGCGGCGCGCGGGCCAACGTCCATGCCAAAGTGCTGTATGGCCGAAGCAATCACCATAAGATTGAAGCGTTATTTAAGGCATTTGGACGCGCCTTGCGCGTGGCCTGTACGCGCGACCGGCGGCTCGCCAAGATGCTGCCGAGTACAAAGGGGTTGTTGTGATCAGTATCGTCAATTATCAGGCCTCCAATTTACGTTCGGTAAAGAAGGCCTTGGATTATCTCGGCTTTGAATCCGAGATCACCATGGATCCGGAAGCGGTGCGCAAGGCCGATAAGGTTCTGTTGCCCGGCGTCGGCCACTTTTCCGCTACCGCGCGCTTGGAGAGTACCGGGCTGCGCGAGGCCATTCGCGATTCCATCCATCGCGGCGCTCCGTTTCTCGGAATCTGTGTGGGCATGCAGTGGATCTTTGAAACCAGCGAAGAAGCCCCCACCACCCCCGGCTTGGCCTTGTTCCCGGGCACATGCTGCCGTTTTCCGGCGGGCGCCAAAGTACCGCATGTAGGCTGGAACTCACTGGATCTGGCGGGGCCTTCACGCTTGCTGAGCGAAATCGAGAGTGGTGCTTTCGTTTATTTCACCCACTCCTACCGCGCTCCGGTGGTGGAAGGTACCGTGGCCACTACCGAGTATTCCGGGGCGTTTAGCGCCGCAGTGGAGCGGGAAAACGTTTTCGGCGTGCAATTCCATCCTGAGAAATCAGGGGAGACCGGACTGAAAATCTTGAATACTTTCGGAGCCATGAAATGCTGACCCGGCGCATCATCGCTTGTCTTGACGTGGACGGCGGACGCGTCGTGAAGGGCACCAAGTTCATAAACCTACGCGATGCCGGCGACCCGGCGGAATTGGCGCGCGTCCATGCCGAAGGCGGCGCCGATGAAATCGTCTTCCTCGACATCACGGCCACCCACCAGAAACGCGGTACCCTGGTGGAAGCGGTGCGGCGGACGGCGCGGGAGCTGTTTGTTCCACTTACCGTGGGCGGCGGCATCGGCTCGCTGGCCGACGCGTCGTCGGTGTATGAAGCCGGCTGCGATAAAGTGAGCATCAACTCGGCGGCTGTTAAGAATCCGGCACTGATCACCGAGATTGGCGAGCGTTTCGGCTCGCAGGCGGTAGTAGTGGCTATCGATGCCAAACGCATGGAGGAACCTGTCGATGGCGAGCACTGGCGTGTGTACGTCGGTGGCGGACGCGTCCCGACGGACCGTTGCGTACTTGCCTGGGCAAAAGAAGCCGAAGCTCGCGGCGCCGGCGAGATCCTGCTGACCTCGATGGATCGCGACGGCACTGGCATTGGCTTCGATTGCGAATTGACGGCGGCTGTGGCCCAGGCCGTGTCCATTCCAGTGATCGCCAGCGGCGGCGCCGGGAACGTGCAGCACTTCGTCGATGTCTTTGACGGCGGCAAGGCGGACGCCGCGCTGGCCGCTTCGATCTTCCACTTCGGAATTCATGACATTCGCGAGTTGAAACAGCGCCTTGCCGAGGCCGGCATTCCCATGAGGTTCCCATGCTGATTCCTTCAATCGACCTGATGGGCGGTAAAGTCGTACAGCTGGTGCAGGGCAGCAAAAAAGCCCTGGAATATGACAGTTTCGAGCCTTGGGTAGCACGCTTTGCCAAGTACCCGTTGGTGCAGTTGATCGACCTGGATGCCGCCATGCGGCAGGGTGACAATCGCGAACTGGTGCGCCAGATTGCCTCTCGGCTACCGTGCCAGGTAGGCGGCGGAATCCGTACCGCTCAAGCCGCGCGCGCGTTGCTCGACTGCGGCGCGCGTACGGTGATTATTGGTTCAGCTCTGGTTCGCGATGGGCAGCCCAACGTGGAATTTGCGCGGGACCTGGCGCAAGAGATTGGCGCCGATAAACTGGTCTTTGCCCTGGATTCCAAAGGCGGCAAAGTAACCGTCGCCGGATGGAAGGAAGCCACCACGATTACGGCTCTGGAAATGCTGCGCGCACTCGATCCTTATTGTGGCGGCTTCCTCTATACCCACGTCGATACGGAAGGAACCCTGACCGGAATTCCACTCGCGATCGTAAAAGAACTACGCGCCGCCACAGCGCGCCGCTTTATCGCCGCCGGCGGCATTCGCAGCCGCGAAGAAGTAGACGCCCTCGATGCCATTCAGGTCGATTCCGTAGTCGGCATGGCCATCTACACCGGTGCCATGGAAGCGTAGAAACGCAACACCCACCACGGAGACACGGAGGCACGGAGAACACGGAGTTTGGGAAAGAGGTCTAAGGATAACGGGCTTAGTGATTCACCAACGATGCTTCCTGAGCACCAATTCCAGGTTTTTTCTTTCAAAATTGCTCCGTGTACTCCGTGCCTCCGTGTCTCCGTGGTGGGTGTTTTCCTTCTCCCAATTCCTGAATCCCCGCCCCCATCCCCGCATCCAACTCATTAGGCAAACAGTACCGTAACGGTACGGTTTGAATAAGACCGTAACGGTACGGTATCGGCGAGAGCACATGATTCGACTCAGCAAGATGACGGATTACGGCATTCTATTGATGACGCAGATAGCGCGTCATCCCGAGCGCGCGGTGCACACGGCGCGGGATCTGGCGGCTGAGACACAGGTGCCGCTGCCGACGGTCAGCAAGATTCTGAAGCTGCTCTCGGCGGGCGCCCTGCTGATTTCCCATCGCGGGTTGAAAGGCGGTTACAGCCTGATGCGAGCGCCGCAAGAAATTTCGGTCGGCCAGGTGATCACCGTGCTGGAAGGTCCCATCGGGGTTACGGAGTGTGGCAGCATTCCGGGAATGTGCGACATGGAGTCGTACTGCCCGATGTCGGCCAACTGGCGCATAATCAGCCGCGAGTTGCGGCAATCGTTGGAGAACCTGACGCTGCCGGATCTGATTCATCCGCTGCCCATTGCCGCGGCTAAGCGCGATCCGCTTATACCGGCCAACGACTTGATTTCCGGGAGAACCCAATAATGACAACACCGGCCAATACGATTGAGGAACTGGCGAACCGAGAGTATCAGTGGGGCTTTGTCACCGACGTTCAGCAGGATTGTTTCCCCAAAGGACTCAGCGAAGACGTCGTCCGCTTGATCTCGGAGCGCAAGCGGGAACCCGAGTTCATGCTGGAGTGGCGGCTCAAGGCCTACCGGCACTGGGTCAAGTTGCAGGCCGCCGACGGCGAACCCCGGTGGGCCAACGTCAAGTTCCCGCCCATTGATTATCAAGACATCATTTATTTCGCCGCTCCCAAGTCGACCGGGGACAAACCGAAGTCGTTGGAGGAGATCGATCCCGAGATCCTGAAGACCTACGCGAAGCTGGGAATTCCGCTGGACGAACAAAAAATGCTGGCGGGCGTGGCCGTGGATGCAGTCTTCGATAGTGTCTCGGTGGCGACCACGTTCAAGGGAAAACTGGCCGAAGCGGGCGTAATCTTCTGCTCGTTTTCCGAGGCCGCCCAGAAGCATCCCGAGTTGGTGCGGAAATACTTGGGCTCGGTGGTGCCCTACAGCGATAACTTTTACGCCGCGCTGAACGCCGCGGTATTCAGCGATGGATCTTTCGTGTTCGTGCCCAAGGGGGTGCGTTGCCCGATGGAGCTATCCACTTACTTCCGCATCAATGCCGCCGAGAGCGGACAGTTTGAGCGGACGCTGATCGTGGCCGAGGAAGGCGCGTCGGTCAGCTATCTGGAAGGTTGCACGGCGCCCATCCGCGACCGTAATCAACTGCATGCGGCGGTGGTGGAATTGGTGGCGCTCGACGACGCTCAAATCAAGTACTCCACCGTGCAGAATTGGTATCCGGGCGATCCGGTAACCGGCAAGGGCGGTATCTATAACTTCGTCACTAAGCGCGGGCTCTGCGCCGGCAGGAACTCCAAGATTTCCTGGACACAGGTGGAAACCGGCTCGGCCATCACCTGGAAGTATCCAGGTTGCATTCTCAAGGGCGACAACTCAATTGGCGAGTTCTATTCGGTGGCCTTGACTAATCACTGGCAGCAGGCCGATACCGGCACCAAGATGATCCACTTGGGGAAGAATACCCGCTCGACTGTGGTTTCCAAGGGTATCAGCGCCGGCCAGGGACAGAATACCTATCGCGGCTTGATCAAGATCGGCAAAGGCGCCCAGGGCGCTCGCAACTATACGCAATGCGATTCGCTCTTGATCGGCGAAAAATGCGGGGCACATACCTTCCCGTATATCGAAGTGAAGAACGCGAGCGCGCGCATGGAACATGAAGCGTCCACCTCGAAGATCGGCGAAGACCAACTGTTCTATCTCCGCCAACGCGGCCTCAGTGCCGAAGACGCGGTCAGCATGATCGTCAATGGCTTCTGCAAGCGCGTATTCAGGGAACTACCCATGGAATTCGCCGTGGAAGCGCAAAAGCTGCTGAGCGTAAGCCTGGAAGGCAGCGTCGGGTAATTGAGTAATTGAGTAATCGGGTAATTGAGCAATTGAAACACTCCGTTATTCCGGCGGTGTTTTGGCGGGAGCCGGGGGACGGGTGACGGGAGACGACGAAACATGGCATTACTAGAAATCAAAAACCTGCACGCCAAAATCGAAGGCCGGGAAATTCTGCGGGGCGTGGATTTAACCATCAACCTCGGAGAGACGCATTCCATCATGGGGCCGAACGGCTCGGGAAAGAGCACGCTGGCCCAGGTTCTGGCGCGGCATGCCAGCTACGAGGTAACCAAGGGTGAAATCCTGCTCAACGGGAAAAGCCTGCTGGAGATGAAACCCGAGGAAGCCGCCGCCGAAGGCCTGTTCCTGGCCTTTCAATATCCGGTCGAAGTGCCGGGCATCGGCAACGCCTACTTTTTGCGTTCGGCGTTGAACGCCATCCGCAAGTATCACGGCGAGGAGGAGATCGATGCCATGGACTTCCTGCCCTACTTGCGCAAGCACATGCAGCTACTGGAAATGGACGAGACTTTTTTGAACCGCTCGGTAAACGAAGGTTTCAGTGGCGGCGAGAAGAAGCGGAACGAGATTCTGCAAATGGCCGTGCTCCAGCCAAAATTGGGCATTCTGGACGAAACCGATTCCGGCCTCGATATCGACGCGCTCAAAGTGGTGTCGCGCGGGGTGAATGCCATGCGCGGTCCGGATCGGGCGTTCCTGGTGATTACCCACTACCAGAGATTGCTGGACTACATCGTGCCTGATTTCGTGCACGTCCTGGTAGACGGCCGGATCGTAAAGAGCGGCGGCAAAGAACTCGCACTGGAACTGGAAGACAAAGGCTACAGCGCCTGGGCTGACCCGGAACCGGTGGCAGTTTAAGGACTTTTCACCGCGGAGGGCGCGGAGGACGCAGAGGAAAACAACAAAGGAAGCCGCAGATAAACGCAGATGGACGCAGATCAATATAAGGAACTCAGATTTTTCTAAAAAGGATCTGGTTTCTTGCATTTTCTTAGGTTTTCCTCTGCGTACTCTGCGTCCTCTGCGGTGAATAAGGCTAGTTTTATGGAGGCGACGTGATAGCGACGGAGAAAAACACATCCTGGTTGACGGCGTTTGAGGCGTTGGATCACCGCGACCGCGGCCCGGCTTGGCTGCGCAGTTTGCGGCAGCAGGCCTTCGCCCGCTTCTGGGAGCTGGGCTTTCCCACGGTTCACGATGAAGATTGGCGTTTTACCAATGTGGCGCCCATTGCCAGTACCCCGTTTACGTTGCCCGAGGGCGCGAGCCACGTTGACCCCAATGATTTGCAGCCCTATGTGTTGGACGACACCTCCTGCCGGTTGGTCTTCGTCAACGGCCGGTTTGCGCCTGAACTATCGGATCGCAAGACGCTCCCCGGCAACATAGTCGTGGATAGTCTGGCCAGCGTTTTGCAATCGGATGGAGCTGGAGTCGAGCGGCATCTCGCGCGCTATGAGGATTTCAACAACGCTGCCTTTACCGCATTGAACACCGCTTTTCTGGAAGACGGCGCGTATGTCTCGATTCCGCGGAACACGGTGCTGGACAAGCCGATTTACCTGCTTTACGTATCTGTGGGAGGGCCGGCGCCCCAGATGACCCATCCCCGTAACCTGATCGTGGTAGGGGAACAGGCGCAAGCGGCGATCGTGGAAGACTATATTTCGCTTGGCGGCGGGGCGTTCTTCTCGAATGTAGTTACCGAACTGGTCGTGGGGGATAACGGCGTGGTCGAGCACTATCTGGTCGAGCGGGAAGATCGCCAAGCCTATAACGTCTCGACGTTACGTATACAGCAGGGCCGCACAGCGAACGTGGCTTCGCATTCTGTTTTACTGGGAGGCGCGTTGGTGCGCAACAACGTTCATCCCGTGCTGGATGGCGAAGGCGGCGAGTGTCTGATTAACGGTCTCTTCCTGGGCGCCGGCCAGCAGCACATGGATAACTATATGGAAGTGGAGCACCGGGCGCCGCACTGCGGCAGCCGCCAGTTTTATAACGGCATCCTCGATCAGCGAGCGCGGGGCGTATTCCACGGGCGAATCATCGTGCACAAAGGCGCACAGAAGACCGACGCCAAGCAAACCAATCGCAATCTGCTGCTCAGCGACGACGCGCAGATCGATACCAAGCCGCAACTGGAAATCTATGCCGACGACGTGAAGTGTACCCACGGCGCCACCATCGGCCAGATCGATGAGGAGGCGCTGTTCTACCTGCGCGCCCGAGGTATACCGGAGCAGGAAGCTCGCGGACTGCTGCTGTTTGCTTTTGCCCACGAGTGTCTGGATCGCATGAAGTCGCCGGCGGTGCGCGACTGGCTTTCCCAGTCGGTGTCCGCATGGCTGCCGCGGGAGCGGCCACAAGCCGAGACATCGGCTACACCGTCCTCGCGAAATTGGGAGGAGGTGGGATGAACACTACGACCAACTTTCTCAACCAGGAACTCACTCCGGCGACGCCGGCCGGCTTCGACGTCCACCGCTGGCGCCAGGATTTCCCGGCGCTACAGCAGATGGTGCATGGACGTCCGCTGGTCTATCTGGACAATGCCGCCACCAGCCAGAAGCCGCGCAGCGTCTTGCGGGCGCTGGAACAGTTTTATTGCGAAGACTGCGCCAATATTCATCGCGGCGTACATGAGCTTTCCGAACGGGCCACGGAATGTTATGAGTGCTCGCGCGGCAAAATTCAGCGCTTCTTGAACGCGCGTGAAGACGCCGAGATTGTTTTCTTACGCGGCGCCACCGAGGCCATTAATCTGGTGGCCCAGACCTACGGACGGAAGTTTATCGGCGCGGACGACGAGATTATCGTAAGCGCCATGGAGCATCACTCCAACATTGTGCCCTGGCAGATGCTGTGTGAAGCCACTGGCGCCAAGTTACGGGTGATCCCCATCTCCGACAACGGCGAGTTGCAGATCGACGAGTACGAGAAACTGCTTGGCCCTCGGACCAAACTGGTTTCCATTGTCCATATCTCCAATGCGTTGGGCACGGTGAATCCGATTCGGCAGATGATCGCCATGGCCCACGCGCATAACGTGCCGGTGATGGTGGACGGCGCCCAATCCACCTCCCATGCTCGTATTGACGTGCAGGAGTTGGACGCGGATTTCTTCGCTTTCTCCGGACATAAGCTCTACGGGCCCACCGGCATTGGCGTGCTCTATGGCAAGCGCAAATGGCTCGACCAGTTACCGCCCTATCAGGGAGGCGGGGACATGATCAGTTCGGTGAGCTTTGAGCGCACCACCTATAACAAGTTGCCTTACAAGTTTGAAGCGGGAACGCCCAATATTGCCGGCGCCATTGGCTTGGGCGCCGCCATCGATTACCTGAACAAAATTGGCATGGACAGCCTGGTCGCCTACGAGAGCGACTTGCTGGACTATGCTACGCGGCAACTGTCGGCGATTCCCGGGCTGCGCATGATCGGCACGGCCAGAGAGAGGGCGGGCGCCATTTCGTTTCTGATTGACGACATTCATCCGCACGATATCGGCACAATTCTCGATCAGCAAGGCATCGCCATTCGCGCCGGACATCACTGTGCGCAACCGGTGATGCAGCGCTTCGGCGTCCCGGCCACCGCGCGCGCCTCGTTCGCCTTCTATAACACCCGGGAAGAAGTGGACCTGCTGGTGGAAGGCATTGAAAAAGTGCGGGAGGTGTTTGCCTGATGGCCAGCCTGCGTGATCTTTACCAGGAGTTAATCCTGGAACATAGCAAGAATCCGCGGAATTATCGCGTGCTTGCCGGCGCCAGCCGTAGCGTGGAGGGATTCAATCCGCTGTGCGGCGATCACTTCACCATCTATTTGCAGATGGAAGGCGACGTGATTGCGGACATCAGCTTCCAGGGGACAGGTTGCGCGATCTCGAAATCCTCGGCCTCGGTGATGACCCAATTGCTAAAGGGAAAGCGTAAAGCAGAGGCCGAACAACTGTTTCATCGCTTCCATAATCTAGTTACCGGACAGCCGCCCGAAGACACAGCGGAACTGGGCAAGCTGGCGGCGTTTTCCGGTGTCGCCGAATTTCCCGTGCGCATCAAGTGCGCCACCCTGGCTTGGCATGCCGTGCATAGCGCCTTGGTCGGGGCGGATGATTTGGTTTCGTCGGAATAAAAGCGTTTTCACCGCAGAGGACGCAGAAGCCGCAGAGGAGAAAAAAATAGCCGCAGATCAACGCAGAGAAACGCTGAGAGGTGGTTTTTTCTCGTTTTGATCAGCGTTTCTCTGCGTTAATCCGCGGCGAATGGATTTTGGTTTGTTTCCTCCGCGGCCTCTGCGTCCTCTGCGGTGAAAAGAACGGGGAATTTGCGGGAGAAAGGACTGATGGCAGAGCTCAACTGGATTCTTCTTAAGCGCGACGTTGAAATCGTCACCGTGCCTTACGGCACCCGGATGAAGTTGCCTTCCGGTTCGCAGGTGCGCCTAACCCAGTCCGTGGGCGGCAGCTATACGGTGGTGACCGATCTGGGAATTATGTGCCGGGTGGAACCGCAAGATGCCGACGCGATCGGCGAAACCAATATCACGGGCGAAACTATTGCCGATCCCAACGCCCCCTATGACGAGCACAAAGTCTGGGAACAGCTGCGAACCGTCTTTGATCCCGAGATTCCAGTCAATGTGGTGGAACTCGGACTGATTTATGAGCTGAAGTCGGAGCCTCTAGCCGAGGGTGGCCACCGGCTGGACATTAAGATGACCATGACCGCCCCCGGCTGCGGCATGGGCGAAGTCCTCAAACAGGACGTGGAACGCCGGACCGCCACCGTGCCGGGAGTCAAAGAAGTACGCGTCGAAATCGTCTTCGATCCCCCCTGGTCCCTGGAAAAAATGTCGGAAGCCGCGCGATTGCAGTTAGGGATGTAGCGCCGGCGTCTCGCCGGCTGTCGGTGCAGCCGTCCCGGCTGCACCACACGCGCGAAAATACGAGCAAGAAGCCACTGCTTACGTTGCAAGTAAAAACAGCCCGCGGATGCGGGCGGCATACGGTAGCCCCAGGCGCAAGCCTGGGGAAAATGTAAGCAAGACCTGCCAAGCCCGCGTAGCGGGCGAAAGAATGTCGCTAGCCGATTTTCTTCAACAACTGCCGCGCCGCGGGATGATCGTTATCAACGTTCGCCCGCTGTAGCAGCTTTCTGGCTCGGGCGACCGATTTCTTTACCCCTTGGCCCTCAAGATGTGCCAGGCCAAGAAAAAAGAAGGCATCATCCCGGCCAGTCCCGCAAATGTTTTTGCCCTTGGTTGCCTTTCGAAAGCACTGAACGGCCGCCACCGGACTCTTCTTAACGCCCCTGCCCCAGTAATAATGAATTCCAACTTCGACGAGCGCATCGTCATCCCCAGCTACGGCACTCTTCTGAAACCACCGAAATGCTGCTCGCAGATTGCCCATTGCCCGGTACGTCACCGCAATATTCGAGGCGGCGGTCATTCCATATGCCGACCGCAGTGCTTTCTTGTACCAAAAGAGGGCCTTCTCTATATCCTTCCTCGCGCCAGCGCCGTTGGACAAAACATTGCCCAAATTGGTTTGTGCCCCCGCACAACCGTGTTCCGCGGAGCGCTGGAGCCATTCGGTGGCCTTCCGGCGAGATTTCCTTACAACAGCCTTTCCCCTCTTATCCTTACAGCCATCGCCATACACTTCGGCAACGCGCCACTCGGCCTCGGAGTCGCCCTGCTGGGCCAATTCGAGCAGGGCCTGCCATTCAGACTTGGACATCCGACAGCCACCCCAGGCAAAGTAGCCTTTTTCGCGGGGTAGCTTCCACGGGATTTTCGGATCAAACAAGGTTAGGTTCCTTACGGTATGTCGGCAACGTCGTTATCTTACGCTATCGACAATTCCACCCCGGGCTCACGCCCGGGGCTAGCATATGCCGCCCGCATCCGCGGGCTTTTTTGTGGTTCCTCCGTGTATCTCCGTGTCTCCGTGCCCCCGTGGTGTACGTTCCCCCGGGTCCGGGCCAATCGCCAATTGCCAATTGCCTCCCCCGCTGTACACGGCAAACCATGAACTACCAACGCTTTGTGACCGACCGCACAATTTGGGGTGTTAGTGATCACAGCCCCAGCGGACTAGGTGCGAGAGCATGAGTACAGTTCATGTGAGGTGAATGTATGGCAAGCGCGAAAGTTGCATGGGTCAAGACCTCGGAAGGACTTAAGAGCGAACACACGGAGATGATGAGCCGGTTATCGGAACTCGATGCCGCGCTGGAATCGCTCCTTTGCTATTCGGAAGTTTACGCGGACCTGGCAGGCGTAGGGCCGGCGCAGGAAATGGCGAAATGGCTGGCGGCCCGGTTGCCCGATCATTTTATGCGCGAAGAGAACGGCATCCTGGCCGAGATTGGCCGCATGGGCCCGGATTCGGCGGCTTTTGAGCACGAAATGAAGCGCCAACACCAGGAAATCCGCAAGCACTTGGAGTCGTTCCGGAAGGCGGCTGATGCTTTCCAAACTGCCGAAGACCTGCAACAATCTATTAGTGACCTGAAGGAAGAGGGCAAAGCCCTGTCCAGTTTCATGGCCGCGCATATGGGAGCTGAAGAGCGCAAGTACGCCGCGTTCAAATAGAAGGCCGCGCAGAGATTGACGACCGACGGCTGGCTTCCGCGGATGTATCGTGGATGTGACATTCCCCACATGCAGGGGTTCCTGACAGGCGAGTAATTTCCTGTTTTTCCCGATCGCGGGGGAACGGGAGAGGATCGCCCGTGTGCAAGGCCGCTAACCGCGGCGCAAAGTTTCAGTTAAGGCGAATGGAATTATAGAAATGACAATCAGACCGAAAGTGACCATCGACGGTAACGAAGCGGCCGCTTACGTTGCCCACAAGATTAATGAAGTTATCGCCATTTATCCCATTACTCCGTCCTCGCCCATGGGCGAGTGGTCGGATCAGTGGTCCAGCGAAGGCAAGCCGAACATCTGGGGTACGGTGCCGCTGGTCATCGAAATGCAAAGTGAGGGCGGCGCCAGTGGCGCGCTCCACGGGGCACTGCAAGGCGGCGCCTTGGCTACCACTTTTACCTCGGCGCAAGGCCTGCTGCTGATGATTCCCAATATGTACAAGATCGCCGGCGAGTTGACCGCGACCGTGATGCACGTGGCCGCGCGTTCCCTGGCCACCCACGCGTTGTCGATTTTCGGCGATCATCAGGATGTCATGGGCGTTCGCCAGACCGGTTGGGCGCTACTGTCGTCCAATTCGGTGCAGGAAATCATGGACTTCGCCCTGATCTCCCAGGCGGCCACGCTGGAATCCCGCGTGCCCTTCCTGCACTTCTTTGACGGCTTCCGCACTTCCCACGAAGTGGCCAAGCTCGAGCAGTTGGCTCCCGAAGATCTGCGCGCCATGATCAGCGACGAACTGGTGCAGCAGCACCGCGCGCGCGGCTTGAACCCGGACCATCCGTTCATCCGCGGCACGGCGCAGAATCCCGATGTTTATTTCCAGGCTCGCGAAGCCGTGAACAACTTCTATCAGGCGGTCCCGGGCATCCTGCAACAGCAGATGGACAAGTTTGCCAAGCTGGTGGGACGCCAGTACCACCTGTTCGATTACGTAGGCGCTCCCGATGCCGAGCGCATTTTGTTGGCCATGGGCTCCGGCGCCGAAGTGGCCGAGGAAACCATCGAGCATCTGGTCGCCAAGGGCGAGAAGGTTGGCTTGGTCAAAGTCCGCCTGTATCGTCCGTTTTCCGCGGAACACCTGATGCAGGCGCTGCCCAAGACGACCAAGGCCATTGGCGTTCTGGAACGCACCAAAGAGCCGGGCGGTCCCGGTGAGCCCATGTATCTGGACGTGATCACGGCCTTCAGTGAGATGCTGGCCGAGGGCAAGGGACCGTTCACCTCCATGCCCAGGATTATTGGCGGCCGTTACGGCTTATCCTCCAAGGAATTCACCCCCGCCATGGTCAAGGGCGTGCTGGATGAGTTGGGCCGCGCGAAGAGCAAGAATCACTTTACCGTCGGCATCAATGATGATGTCAGCCACACTTCGCTGGAGTACGATCCCGAGTTCTCCACCGAAGATGCGAAAACGGTCCGCTGCATGTTCTACGGACTGGGCGCGGACGGAACCGTAGGCGCCAACAAGAACTCCATCAAGATCATCGGCGAAGACACCGATTTCTATGCCCAAGGCTACTTCGTATACGACTCGAAGAAGTCCGGGTCCATGACCACCTCGCACTTGCGCTTCGGTCCCAAGCCCATCCGTTCCAGCTATCTGATTACGCGCGCCAACTTCACCGCATGCCATCAGTTCAGCTTCCTGGAGCGCGTGGACGTGCTGAAGTCGGCCGATCCCGGTTCCACCTTCCTGCTGAACAGCCCGTTCGGACCGGAAGAGGTCTGGGAGAACCTGCCGCTCACCGTGCAGAAGCAGATCATCAAGAAGAAGCTGAAGTTCTTCGTCATCGATGCCGTCAGCGTCGCCCGCGATACGGGCATGGGCGGCCGCATCAACACCATCATGCAGACCTGCTTCTTCGCCATCAGCGGTGTGCTGCCGCGCGAAGAGGCCATCGAAGGCATCAAGAAGGCCATCAAGAAGACCTACGGCAAGCGTGGGGATGCGGTGGTACAGAAGAACTTCGACGCGGTGGATTCCGCTCTGGCCAACCTGTTCGAGGTGAAAGTGCCGGCGGAGGCCAACAGCAAGTTTGACCTGCGTCCCCCGGTTCCGGCGGAAGCGCCGGACTTTGTACGCAACGTTCTGGGTGCGATCATTGAGGGCAATGGCGACAATTTGCCCGTCAGCGCAATGCCCCTCGACGGCACCTTCCCCAGCGGTACCGCGGCTTGGGAGAAGCGCAATATCGCTCTGGAAATTCCCGCTTGGGATGAGCAGCTTTGCATCCAGTGCGGCAAATGCATCCTGGTCTGCCCTCACGCCGTAATTCGCGCCAAGGTGTACGACGACGATAAACTGGCCGGCGCCCCCGAAAGCTTCAAGGCCGTGCCCGCCCGCTGGAAGGATATGGGACACCTGAAGTACACGCTCCAGGTGGCGCCGGAAGACTGTACCGGTTGCGGTATCTGCGTCGAAGCCTGCCCCGCCAAGAGCAAGACGGAAGTCAAGCACAAGGCCATCAATATGGTGGCCCAGCCGCCCCTTCGCGAGAGCGAAGGACGCAATTGGGACTTCTTCCTGAATATTCCCGAAACCGACCGCACCAAACTCAGCCTGGGGCAGGTGAAGGATTTGCAATTGCTGCAGCCCTTGTTTGAGTTCAGCGGCGCCTGCGCCGGTTGCGGCGAAACCCCGTACATCAAGGTGATGACGCAACTGTTCGGCGATCGCGCCATCATTGCGAACGCCACCGGGTGTACTTCGATCTACGGCGGCAACCTGCCCACCACGCCCTACACCTACAACAAACAGGGCCGTGGCATTGCCTGGTCCAACTCGCTGTTCGAAGATAACGCCGAATTCGGTTTGGGATTGCGCTTGGCGGTGGATAAGCAAACGGAATATGTCCACGAGCTGTTGCCCAAGTTCGCCGCGCAATTGGGCGATCAGTTGATCAACGACTTGCTGAATGGCGAGCAGGCCACGGAAGCCGGTCTGCAAGCCCAGCGTGAACGCGTGGCAATATTGCGGCAGCAGTTGGCGGGCGACAAATCGCCGCAAGCCAAGGATCTGCTATCGCTGGCCGACGTGTTGGTCAAACGCAGCGTATGGATCTTAGGTGGAGACGGTTGGGCCTACGACATCGGTTACGGCGGCCTGGATCACGTGCTGGCCAGCGGCCGTAACGTGAACATTTTGGTGCTCGACACCGAGGTGTACTCGAACACGGGCGGTCAGATGTCCAAGTCCACGCCGCGCGGCGCGGTAGCCAAGTTCGCCGCCGGCGGCAAACCGCGGCCGAAGAAAGATCTGGCCATGATGGCGGTTAACTACGGCAATGTCTATGTGGCGCGGGTGGCCTTCGGCTCCAGCGATATGCAGACCTTGAAGGCTCTGTTGGAAGCGGAAGCCTACGACGGTCCCTCGTTGATCATTGCCTATGCGCATTGCATCGCGCACGGTTACGATCTGATCCACGGCCTCGACCAGCAGAAGCTGGCGGTGCAATCCGGTCACTGGCCGATGTTCCGCTACAACCCCGATCTGGTGAAACAGGGCAAAAACCCATTCCAACTCGACTCCAGGGCTCCGGCCATTCCACTGGAAAAATATATTTACAACGAAACGCGCTATACCATGTTGACCCACAGCAATCCGGAAGAGGCTAAGAAGCTTTTGGTTGAGGCACAGGGCGACGTAAACACGCGGTGGAAGTTGTATGAACAGATGGCGGCCGCGCCGGCCAGCGGGCCTGCGCCCGAAAAGCCGGCCGCGCAGGCAAAGGGAGCGGGCAATGATTAATCTCGGCACGAAGTATCTCGGACTCAATCTGAAGAATCCAGTGGTGGCTTCCGCCTCGCCGCTGTCCAAAGAGATCGCGCATTTGCGGCAGATGGAGGATTGCGGCGCCGCTGCGGTAGTCATGCACTCGCTGTTTGAAGAGCAGATCAACCTGGAAGCCAATACCCTGGACCGCGCCTTGGACTCCGGTTCGGATGTTTCGGCGGAAGCCGCTAGCGTCTTCCCCGATATCACCACCAACTACATTGGAGCCGACGAGCACCTGGAACTGATCCGCAAGGCCAAGCAGGCGATTTCCATTCCGGTGATTGCCAGCCTGAACGGAGTCAGCAGCGGTGGCTGGGTGCGCTACGCCAAGATGATGGAAGAGGCTGGCGCGGACGCGCTGGAACTCAACATTTATCATCTGCCTTCCGATCTCAATGTAACGGCCGATCAGGTGGAAGCCATGTACACCGAGTTGGTCGCCACGGTAAACTCCGCCGTGCGCATTCCCCTGGCGGTGAAGGTTTCCTCTTTCTTCAGCGCGTTCGGAAATTTCGCAAAGCATCTGGATATGGCCGGCGCCGACGGTTTGGTGCTGTTCAACCGCTTCTATCAACCGGATTTCGATCTGGAGAACCTGGAAGTGGTGCCCACCCTGCAACTGAGCCGCTCCAATGAACTGCGGGCGCGCTTAACCTGGGTGGCGCTCCTCTACGGCAAGGTAAAGGCCGACTTGGCCATTACCGGCGGCGTGCATACCGCCGAAGACGTAGTGAAGTGCATGATGGCCGGCGCCAAGATTGCTATGACGACTTCGGCGATTCTGGAAAATGGCATCGAGTACCTGAAGCCGTTGATTGCCGATCTGGGCGAATGGCTGGAAAAGCACGAATACGAGTCCATCGAACAGATGCAAGGATCGATGAGTGCTAAAGCGGTAGCCAATCCAGCAACTTTCGAGCGCGGCAACTATATGAAGGTGCTCAGCAGCTACACCCCTACGGCGAGAGCCATCGTGCGCTAATTATTTTTCGGTCTGAATACTTGAGGCAGGGCTTCGGCCCTGCCTTTTTTATTTGGGGAAAGAAAACATCCACCACGGAGACACGAAGGCACGGAGAAACGCGGAGTTTTCCGGCGTAAACAAGCCGGAGTAGCGCCGGCGTCTCGCCGGCTGTCGGTGCGGCCGTCTCGACCGCACCCCTTTTAGCCGTCCTGTGGGCGTGGACGCCCACAGGACGGCCGCCGAGCCGGCGGCGCTACTCCGGCAAACGCAGTGCGGATTCTAGTCACTTCGTATTCAGCACCAGCCACGCCGCCAATTCCTTCGCCTCGAGTTTGTCCGAGGCCAAGTCGATGAACGACTGGTAGGCATCTTCCTCGCTTGCTCTTACCTCGATGCCATTCAGTTCGAGAAAAACGAAAGCAACGATCAGCCCGGTACGTTTGTTGCCGTCAAAGAACGGATGATTCTTGACGATGCCGAAGGCGTAGGCTGCGGCCAGCCGTTGCATAGAGGGCTTGGCCTTTTCGTAGGTGATCAGGTTCCGCGGCCGGGCCAGCGCCGATTCCAGCAACCCCATATCGCGAACGCCCGCTTTTCCTCCGAACGCCGCCAATTGCATGTCATGCAGCGCCAGAGTTTCGTTCAAACCGATCCAGACAGGCTCTTTCATTCCGCCAGTTTCCGTAAGGCGTTGCGGTACTTCCGCATAATCCGCTGCCCGGCTTCGACGGTCTTGGAAAACTCCGGGTCGAATGGCGTCAACTGCACCCCGCCGGGAGTCTCGGTCATGTACAACGTGTCGCCCTTTTCGATGTGCAAATGCTCCAGGATCTCCTTGGGCAGCACAATGCCGGTGGAGCTGCCAACAGTGGTGACTTTGACGATGGTAGCCATATGCGGATTATAACATTTGTTATAACGCCGAACCGCGGAGAACGCGGAGAATTTCGAATTTGAAATTGCAAATTTGAAATTTTGGCCGTTCGTTCTTGGTTACCTTTTCAGCTACGCTGGGTCTAACTCTCGAATTCCGTGTCTCGGCAGGTTAAAATACTTTTCATGCGATCAGCCAATCTTTTTCTGATTGCCGTCGTGCTCTGCGGCGGCTCTTTATTGCTCTCCTGCAAGAAGCACGAGCCGAGTGCCAACAACCAGCCGAAGGCTGACCAGATGACCGCGGCCCCATCGGCTTCCCCGACGCCGGCGGCTACTCCGCAAACGGCGTCTTCGCCGGAGCTCGTGAAGGCCGCTGCCCCTGAAGTCAAAGCGGCAGCAGCTTCCGCCAAGCCCACGCCGGCAGCTCCCTCTTCCGTGGTACTTCTGCCGGACAAGGACGCTGGGGCAAACACCGGCAACCTCGACCATTTCGCGAAATGCCTGACGCAGAAGCAGTTGACCATGTACGGCCATTATCTTTGCCCGCATTGTGCCGAACAGAAAGAGAAGTTCGCCGAATCATTCCAGTACATTCACTATGTCGAGTGCGGCGTTTTCGGTCAGCCCATGACCATACAAAACCAGACGTGCAAAGACATGCAGATCAAGCGCTACCCCACCTGGGTGTTTGCCGACGGCGAACGCGTGGAAGCCGTCGAGACCATGCAGCAGCTCAGCCAAAAGACAGGATGCAAACTGCCATGAGCACGGCTGCCGTTACTCCCCCCGTCTGTTCCCGCACCTCCGCTGTGTTGGGCTGGATCATTTTTGGCCTGACCATCGTAGGCTTGGCCTGCTCGATCGTCACCCTGCATAACCATTACGCCACTACCGAAAGCGACTACTGCGAAGTGGGCGCCAACTTCAACTGCGACATCGTGAACCGCAGTATTTACTCGACCATTCACCTGGGCGGCGCCAAGGTGCCGGTGGCGGCGATTGGGATTGCCGGCTACGCCCTGTTGATGGGCTTGTCGTTTTTTGGCAAGAAGTCCCGCTGCGCCAGCCTGATGATCTTGCTGGGTGCGTTGATTGGCATGGGCTTCGCCCTGCACCTCACCTATATCGAAAAGTACGTATTGTTTACGTGGTGTATCTTCTGTTTGACCTCGCAAGTAGTGATTGCGCTGATTCTGCTGTTATCGATTTGGCAAATAATACGGGTGTGGCGAAGCCCTGCCTGCGCACAGTAGGTTCGCAACGTAGGTTTGCAGTTTGCAGCCGAACCAGGTACCTTAGGGCCGCAGATTAACGCCGATGAACGCAGATAGAAGCCATAGGTTTTTCTTAATCTGCGCCAATCTGCGTTAATCTGCGGCTATTTTCTTGTTTTCCTCTGCACCCTCTGCGCCCTCCGCGGTTAATGCGGGATAGTGCCGGCTGCAAACTGTAGGCTCTCAGCCGCCGTCTGAGCCAATTGCCAATTGCGATTTTTCCGTCCTTGCATTTCCTCCCCGCATCAACTCAAATGTGGTTCTGACTATGAGCACTGTCGCGAATTCACACCCGCTCGTCTCCGCGTCCTCGAAAACCGAAGCTGAAGAGCGCATCTGGGATGCGTTTCGCCGCTGGGGTTATCTGGATGCCCAACTCGATCCGCTTGGGCGGTGGTTGGCTCCCCTGCGCCACCCTGAATTGCGCTTGACGGGCGAGGCGGCGGAACGGGCACGCGCCATCTATTGCGGCTCGATCGGGGTGGAGTTTATGCATATCCCCGATCCGGAGCGCCGCGCCTGGATTGCCCAGCAAATGGAAGCCGCTCCCGAACCGATGCCGCGCGAGCGCATTCTGGCCCGGTTGATCCGGGCGGAGCTGTTCGAACAGGTTTTGCAGGCGCGCTACCTGGGCACCAAGCGCTTTTCACTGGAAGGCGAAACCGCGTTAATCCCCTTGCTGGACGCAATTCTGGACAGCGCGACCGCCCGTCAAACGGAGATGGCGGTCATGGGCATGAGTCATCGCGGGCGCCTCAACGTAATGCAGCAAATCGTGGGCCGCGGCCCCGCGGAGATCTTCGCCAACTTCGAGGACGTCGATCCGCGGAGCGTACTGGGCGGCGGGGACGTGAAATACCATATTGGCTCCACCGGGGATTACACTTCGCCCGATGGCCGGGTAATTCACATTCATCTGGTTTCCAATCCCAGTCACCTGGAAGCTGTGGATCCGGTGGTGATGGGCCGCGTGCGCGCCAAACAATCTCGCCTTACGCCTTACGTGGCGAGCTCCTCAGGCACTCAGGAAGCGTGGGACCAGGCCCGCGAGCAGGTTCTCGGTATTGTCATCCACGGCGATGCCGCCTTTGCCGGCCAGGGAATTTGGGCCGAGACCCTGAACTTCTCCGGCTTGCCCGGCTTCGAAACCGGTGGCGCGGTGCACGTGATTGCCAATAATCTAATTGGCTTTACCGCTACCCCTATCGAAATTCAATCCTCGCGTTTTGCGTCGGACGTGGCAAAGCGCCTTCCTATTCCTATCTTCCACGTGAATGGCGAAGATCCGGAGGCGGTGGTACGCGTGGGACAAATGGCAACGGCCTACCGCTACACCTTTGGTACGGATGTGGTCGTCGACTTGATCGGCTACCGAAGGCATGGACACAGCGAGGTGGACGATCCCTCGATCACCCAACCTGTGCTCTATGCGGCCATCAAGAACCATCCCCCCTTGTATGAGATCTATGCCCGGCAAATTGGCGCGGATACTGCGGCGTTGACCAGCGAAATTCGTGGCGAATACGAAACCGCACAGACGGAAGCCACCAAACACGGTAAGCGGCCGGTGATGCGGCAACTTCCCGAATACTGGGCGGAGTACTCCGGCGGGTGCCACCGGCGAGATATGGAGATCGACACCGGTATCCCGGCGGAAGAACTGCGTCAGCTCGGCGAAGGCCTGACGCGCGTGCCCGAGGGCTTCCATCTTCATCCCAAGATCAAGCGTCTGCTGGACGATCGGCTGGCTATGGGGGCGGGAAAGAAGCCGGTGGACTACGGAATGGCGGAGGCGCTGGCCTTCGCGTCTTTGCTGTTGCAAGGCACGCCGGTACGCCTGAGCGGACAGGATTCCAAGCGCGCCACCTTCAATCAGCGTCACGCGGCGCTCATCGACACGCAAGACGAGCACGAGCATATTCCGCTCTGCCATCTCTCCCCGCAACAGGCGCGCTTTGAGGTCTATAACTCCGAGTTGTCCGAGGCTGCCGTCATGGGCTTCGAATATGGCTACTCGCGCGATTATCCCGAGACGCTTGTCTTGTGGGAAGCGCAGTTCGGCGACTTCGCCAATGGCGCGCAAGTGATCATCGACCAATTCGTGGCCGCCGGGGAAGATAAGTGGGATTTGCTCTCCGGACTGGTACTGCTGCTGCCCCATGGCTATGAGGGCCAGGGGCCGGAGCACTCCAGCGCGCGCATCGAGCGCTATTTGCAGCTGGCGGCGGAAGACAATATCCAGATTGCGCAGCCTTCCACGGCGGCCCAGTATTTCCATCTGTTGCGGCGACAGGCGCTACGAAAATGGCGCAAGCCGCTGATAGTCTTTACGCCCAAGAGCATGTTGCGCCATGCCTCCGCCACTTCGCCGCTGTCCGATCTTTCGCTGCCCCGTTTCCAAACTGTGTTGCCCGATGCCACCGTCCAGAATGCCGAGCGCGTCCTGGTGTGCACGGGAAAGATCGGTCATGAGTTGCGGGCGGAACGCAAACGGCGCAAGGACGAAAAGACCGCGGTGATCTTTCTCGAACAACTCTATCCCTTTCCCGAAGCGGAATTGATCGCCGCCTTGAAGCAGCATCCGCAAGCGCGGGAGGTCCTCTGGGTACAGGAAGAGCCCTCCAATATGGGCGCTCTGTGGTATGTCTTGCCGCGCCTGCGCCGCCTGGCCCGTCCCACGCCGGTCCGCTCCGTGAAGCGCTCAGCCAGCGCCAGCCCCGCCACCGGCTCCAGCAAAGCTCACGACCTGGAACAAAAAGCCGTGCTCGCCTTGGCATTTACCTAATTTTTCACCGCAGAGGACGCGGAGGGCGCAGAGGGAAACAAGATAAAGACAGAACCCAACAAAAGCAGCCGCAGATTAACGCTGATGACCGCAGATGGAAACAATGTCTTTGATCAGCGTTCATCCGCGTTAATCTGCGGCCGTTCTTTTCCGTGGTTTTCCTCTGCGTCCTCCGCGTCCTCTGCGGTGAATATTCCTGCTTCTTTTGGTATCGTTAGTTTATGCCTGACACGCGTGCGCAACTTCTATCCCTATTGGCCCAAAAATCGTTTCGTCTGGGCGAGTTTAAACTCTCCTCCGGCGGGACCAGCGACTATTACGTGGATTGCCGTACTACGACGCTCGACGCGGTGGGCTCGCGTTTAACCGGCGAAGCGTTTCTCCAGGAGATTCGGGCGCGCGGCTGGCAGGTAAGCGCCATTGGCGGACTGACCATGGGCGCCGATCCGATTGCTGTAGCCGCGGCTGTGGTCAGCGAAGGAACTTTAAACGCGTTTCTGGTGCGCAAAGCCGAAAAGGCGCACGGCACCGGCCAGCGCATCGAGGGGTTTCACGTCAAAGGGGTCCGCGTGGTAATTGTGGATGACGTATGCACCACCGGCGCCTCCACGATTCAGGCCATTGCGGCGGCCCGCGAATTCGGCTTTGAAGTGGTGGGCGTCATTTGTCTGGTGGAACGCGAAGAGGCCAAAGGCCGCGTCAACGTGGAACAGGCGGCTTCACCGGCGCCGTTTATCTCGCTCTTCACGGCCAACGACGTTCGTGCCGAGCATATAAGGCAGCAGGCGGCACAGATGTAGGTTTCAGCGTTTCTACTTTTCAATGTGTACCCCCGACTTTGAATCTTGGAAACCTTGAAACCTTTCGGAGGATCATGATCAATACCCTGGAATGGACCGATGCCGGAGTGCGCTTCATCGACCAGACGAAGCTACCGACGGAAGAGACCTACGTTACCTGCCACACCTACGAAGAAGTTGCCGACGCCATCCGCACCATGATTGTGCGCGGAGCCCCGGCGATCGGCGTGGCGGCGGCCATGGGCATCGCGCTGGGCGCCCGTGACATTCAAGCTCAGACCGTAGCCGAGTTTCGCCTGCCGTTCGAACACATTTGCGAAACCCTGGCCGGCACGCGTCCCACGGCGGTCAACCTGTTTTGGGCGGTTCGCCGCATGCGCGAGAAATTCGCCACCCTGACGGAATTGCCGCTGCCGCAAATCAAGCAGGCCCTCATCGCCGAAGCCCAGCGCATGCATGCCGAAGATATTGCCGCCAACGAGGCCATGGGGCGGCATGGAGCGGAGCTGATGCCGGCATCGGGCGGGGTGCTTACCCATTGCAATGCGGGAGCGCTGGCCACCTGCGGATACGGCACCGCGCTGGGCGTGATCCGCGCGGCCATCGCGGCCGGCAAACAGATCCACGTCTTTGCCGACGAAACCCGGCCCTTTCTGCAAGGCTCGCGGCTTACCGCCTGGGAATTGGTCAAAGACGGCATTCCGACTACGCTGATTTCCGACAACATGGCTGGCGCCATGATGGGTCTGGGGAAAATCAAGGCTGTCGTGGTGGGCGCGGATCGTATTGCCGGCAATGGCGATGTGGCCAACAAGATTGGCACTTATTCCGTCGCCATTCTGGCCAACGAGCATGGCATCCCCTTCTACGTGGCGGCGCCATTCTCCACCGTGGATCTGGATACGCCTGACGGCAGCCAAATTCCCATCGAGCAGCGCTCACCCACTGAGGTAACACACCTGGCGGGCAAACGCATCGCCCCCGAGGGCGTATTGGTGGAAAATCCGGCCTTCGACGTGACGCCGGCGAAATACGTCAGCGCCATTGTGACCGAACGCGGCATCGCCCGGGCTCCCTATAACGAATCATTGCGCAAACTATGCGAGTGATCGATATTATCCGTAAAAAACGCGACCATCACGCGCTGACGGCCGAGGAGATTAGTTTCTTTGTCGCCGCCTACAACGCCGGCGAGATTTCCGATCCCCAGGCTGCGGCCTTGCTGATGGCCTTGGTTCTGCGCGGCATGAACCAATTCGAGCTGACGGCATTGACCGCCGCCATGCTCAACTCCGGCGCCAGGCTAAACCTCTCCTCGCTGCCGGAAAGGAAAGTGGACAAGCAGTCGACGGGCGGAGTGGGCGATAAGACCTCGCTGGTGGTCGCTCCGGTGGTTGCCGCCGGCGGTTTGCTGGTTCCCATGATCTGCGGTCGCGGTGGGAGCTACACCGGCAGTACGCTCGATAAGCTGGGATCCATTGGCGGATTCGAGGTTGATCTATCATTGGGCGAATTGCGCGCGGCGTTGCAGGCCTGTGGCTGTGCCATGATCCGCTCCCCCAAGGAGATCGCTCCCGCGGAGAAGAAGATCTCGGCCTTGAGCGTCCTCACCGGTACCCTCGATACCCCTTGGTTGCTTTGTGCTTCCCTCATGAGCCGGAAATTGGCGGTTGGGGCCGATGCCCTGGTGCTCGACGTCAAATTCGGTTCCGGCGCCCTCATGAAGCGCCAGGAGGATGCCGAATTTCTGGCTCAGCTCCTGATCGAGACCGCTACCGTGATGGGTCAAAAAGCGGTGGCGCTGCTGACCAATATGGAGCAACCGCTGGGGCACGCGGTGGGCAATGCCCTTGAGGTCGCCGAGTGCATTGACGTGTTGCGCGGCGGAGGTCCCCCCGATCTTCGTCAGTTGTCGCTGGAACTCTGTGGTTGGATGTTTTATTTGGGGGAACGCACCCCCAGCGTGGAGCAAGGCAAAGAACTGGCCGCCGAGCTGATTGCCGACGGCCGCGCGCTTAAGAAATTCCGCGCCCTGCTTCACCAGCAGCACGGCGACGAATTGATTCTCGAGGACCGGAATCGCCTGCCGCATGCGACCTTCCGCAAAGACGTCCTCAGTACCGCCTCCGGTTATGTGGCGGCGATTGATGGCGAACAGATAGGCCGGGCGTGTGCCCTGCTCGGGGGCGGCCGCCGAAATCCGGAAGACTCCCTCGACCCAGCCGTCGGTCTGGTATTGCATCAGAAGATCGGCGATGTGGTTACAACTCAGGAGCCGCTGGTCACGGTACACTACAACACGGCGGAGCGACTTGAGGAGGCCTGTGCCCTGGTGCACAATGCCTACCAGATTACCAATGGCGCTCGCTACGTGCCGCAACCGCTGGTCGCCCGGGTCATGGAATGTGATGAAAAACTACTGGCAGCCGAAATGGCGAATCGTCAACCATAGAGGATAATGACGCGTTGAATGGCCATCCCTGTCTGATTGGAATTGCCGGACCCTCCTGCGCGGGGAAAACCGAACTTGCGCGCCGGCTCGCGACTTCCCTCCCGGCGCCCATCCTGTCGCAGGATAGCTACTATCCTGATTTGTCGCATCTTGCTCTGGCCGAGCGCGCCCAATGCAATTTCGACCTCCCGGAGGTACTTGACTCCGCCCTTCTAGTTCAACATTTGACCGCGCTCCGCCACGGAGATGAGATTGCCCGTCCGATATACGATTTCGCCACCCACACCCGCGGCGGGCAGGTGGAAATCGTAAAACCTGCCCCCTTTATCGTGGTGGAGGGCCTGTTCTTGCTTTATTGGGAGCAGGTACGCAAACTCCTGAGCGTTCGGGTTTTCGTCGATTTGGATGAGCGAAGCTGTCTGGAGCGCCGCTTACTACGGGACGTAAAAGAGCGTGGCCGAGTTCCAGAGTCGGTACGACGGCAATTCGCCGAAACCGTGCTCCCCATGGCGAAAAAGTATATCCAACCCACTCGCTCGCTGGCCGACTTGGTGGTCCGGGGGGATGCCCCGCTGGAGGAATCGGTCGCCGCCGTTAGTGCCCTTTGTTTCCGCCGAAATCAGAAAATTTCAAATTTCAAATTTCAAATTTGAAATTTTCGGATTGTGTCTTTCTGAGTGAAATCCCCGATTGCAATTCCAGAGTAGCTGCTCAATGCTGACGGGGTAGCCCGTCCAAATCCGGGGAGGAAGTATGTCGCAAGGCGGGACGCCACCGCTGGTGCCCATGTGGCCACAGCCACAAATTCGGGACTTGAACCAGAATCCGTATCCGTTTTTTCCCTTTGATCCGCAATGGGGAGACGAACTCGCGATGCTTGAGTTCGAGACCTTCTGCGCCCTGTTGCGCCTGGCCTGGGCTTCTCCGCGCCCCTGCTACTTGCCGCCGGACCCGGCGGTCCTGAATCGAATGCTGGAACCCTACCGGCAGCGAGGCGGCGGTCCCGTCACCAAACGGGTGCTGGCCCATTTCAGCGTGCATCTCTCTACCGATTTGCTCTATTTCCCGCCCCAGCTGCGGGCGTTGGAGAGAATGGTCTCCGGCGAGAATATTTATTCGCTGTTGTGGAACAAGTGAAGCGAGTGGCGAGTTGTTAGTTGCGAGTTGCGAGGGGCCGAAAACCAGTTGCGAGTCGCGAGTTGTGAGTTGACGAGGGGGCGACGGGGTGTGCGGAACCGATTGCTATTGCGCCAAGTCGCGAGTTGCGAGTCCAAATTCCGAACTCGCAACTAACAACTCGCCACTCTCTGGAACTCGCAACTCGCAACTAACAACTCGCCACTCTCTTAGTTTTCCAGCTGCGCATCCAGCGTGATCTGAGCGTTCAATACTTTGGACACCGGGCAGCCGCTCTTGGCCGCTTCCGCCGTCTGCTGAAATTTCGCCGCATCGGCCCCGGGAACTTTGGCGCGACACACCAGATGGACTTTGGTGATGGCGAAACCCGCATCCTGCTTTTCCATGGTTACCGTTGCGGTCGTCTCAATGCGCTCGGGCGTCATGCCGGCGCCGCCAAGTTGCGCGGAGAAAGCCATGCTAAAACAGCCGGCGTGGGCGGCGGCAATCAGTTCTTCCGGATTAGTCCCCGGTTCGTTCTCAAACCGCGTATGAAACGAATAAGCGGTATCCTTCAGCACTCCGCTGGGACTGGTCAGGACGCCTTTGCCATCTTTGAGTCCGCCCCGCCAAATCGCACTTGCCTTACGATCCATCTGCATTCTCCTTAATAACTGATAAATAAGATTTTAAAATTCTGGAACTTACCTGGAGTCGATTCCGGCAGCCCCGGTCGCGTTGGCTGGAATCGCTATTTTTAGATTCCAGCTATTCCCAAAATGATTCAGGAACCTGCCGAACCCCTCCAAACCATACCACCTGGGAACGCGGGCTGCCAGCCCGCCCGCAAGGTGTCGCATTGGCCGCTCCCACGTGTGCGGGCTAGCCGCCCGTGTTCCCAGCCTTGCGCAACTCCGGAGCCAACAGTAACCGGCGGCGAGCCATCTACTGAGGAGGCAGGTGGGCAACGGTAGGCCCTAGGGACCCGGTCTTGAAGATCACCATATTCGGCCTGACGCTTTCGTCATCTTGGGGGAACGGACACGCAACACCCTACCGCGCGTTACTGCGAGCGCTGCATCAACTCGGACACAAGATCAGCTTTTACGAACGCGATGTCGAATATTACGCCCAGCGGCGGGACTTCACCACCTGCGACTATTGCCGGCTGGTGCTTTACCCTATGTGGGAAAGTGTGCGTCCCTGGGCGCTGGCCGAGGCCGCCAGCTCCGATGTCGTGATCACAGGCAGCTATCTCCCGGAAGGAGCGCGTATCAACGACGAGATTCTGGCCTTGGCTGCGCCGATGCGGGTTTTCTATGATTTGGATACCCCCATCACCCTGGCGGGACTGGAAAGCGGACCGCTCGCCTACCTGCGGCAGGATCAGATTCCCGGTTTCGACCTGTACCTCTCCTTTACCGGGGGCCGCGTGCTGCAAGAGTTGGAAAAACGCTGGGGCGCACGGCGCGCGCGGCCTCTCTATGGGTGTGCCGATCCGGACGTCCATACCCGGGCGGGGATGTGGCCGGAGTTTCGTTGTGACCTGAGCTATATGGGGACCTACGCCGATGACCGGCAACAGAAGCTCGAGGAATTGTTTCTGAAGCCGGCCCGACTGATGAAACAGCATAGTTTTGTGCTCGCCGGTTCTTTGTACCCTATGGAATGGCATTGGCCGCCCAATGTGCGGCGCTTTGACCATGTCGCGCCGGCTGAGCATTCGATCCTCTATTCGTCCTCGCGGGTAACCCTGAACCTCACCCGTCAAGGAATGGCGGCTCGTGGCGGCTATTGTCCCTCGGGCCGTTTTTTCGAGGCGGCGGCCTGTGGCGCTCCGATTTTGACCGACTGGTTTGAAGGCCTGGATACGTTTTTTTCTCCCGGCGAGGAGGTATTTGTGGTGGGCTCCGCCGAGGAGGTTATGGCCGCGATTCGCTGTCCGGAGGACGAGACCTCGCGTATGGCGGAACGCGCACGTCTGCGCACCCTCCAGGAACACACGGGCAGTTGCCGCGCCCGGCAACTGCTCGACCATTTACACGAGGGCCGCTGGACGCAGCCAGGCTCCGGCGACAGAGTGGGTTTGTCGAGTTGAAGAACAACGAGAGTTTCAAGGTTCGAGTTTCAACTTTCCAGCGGCTCAATCCCGATATCTGTTCTCGAAACTCGAAACTCGAAACTGAGGTAAAACGTGATTGGTATTCTTCCCGCGGCCGGTGAGGGTTCGCGCATACAACCGTTGGGGTGTTCGAAGGAGCTATTGCCCGTAGGTTCACGAAGCGGCAATGGTGGGCAGCGGCCCAAGGCGGTATCCGAGTACCTGGTCGAGCGCATGATCGAGGCTGGCGCCACTCAGATCTGCATGGTGATCTCGGCGGAGAAGACGGATATTGTCCGTTACTATGCCGAGCGGGATTATGCGGCGGAGATTTTTTATGCCGTGCAAAAAGCGCCGCTCGGACTCTGCGACGCATTGTTTCGCGCCGCCCCATTTGCCCGCGACCACCGCGAAGTGCTGATCGGATTGCCGGACACCATTTGGTTTCCGGAAAACGCTTATCTGTGCGCGTTGGACTTTCGCGCCGCCGATGTGAATTTAGTATGTTTCCCGGTGCCGGACCCATCTGCCTTCGACGCTGTGGTCAGCGATGAGATGGGATCGGTGAAGCGGGTCGAGGTCAAGAGCCAGGCCGCCCGCTCGAACTGGATTTGGGGCGCCGTCACCTGTACCGGTCCAGCTTTTCAGAATCTGAAACTGCTCTGGGAATCGCGGCACCGGAAAGATGAATTTTTAGGCGATTTGCTGAACGCCTATATGGAGGCGGGAAGTCCCCTTCACGCCTGCCGCTGTGGCGAGACCTATTTGGACGTGGGTACCTTGGCCGGATATCACGCCGCGCAAGACTTCTTGCGGGAGAGGTTGCGGCGTAGTGACGAACTCCTGGCGGCGTAGGGCGAACCGCAACCCGCCAGGACTCTATGGATTGCCGACCGCGCTTTGCGCGCGCAGGATCTCACGGATATCGCGGTTAATGCGCGCCGCATCCCGCGTGGCGTTATCGATTAACTCCAGCCATTTCTTGGAATTGTCGTCGAGTTTACACTGCGCCAATAAATATGAAGCCTGCATGATCGTTTCGATCGAATTGCTGAGATCATGCGCTAAGGCGCGCAATTTCGTAGTGGTTTCCGTCGGCATCATTGCAGTTCCTGTCTCGGTCAGCGGCATCCTGAAGCTCCTAGGCCGGTCCCCGGCCATCAACCCACATTGATTGGAATGGCGCTGCCCGCAGAACGTTGTTTGCGAAAGGCCATTTCAAATTTAGCTGATTCAAAATGGGAAAAGTCGCTGTCTCCAACCCCTCAATTTTGGGCCAATTTGACAGATGCGCTCACCCCTGTAGAATAGCAGTGTAGGCGCTGTTTCGCGAATCTTCCATAGAGCCCGCATCACGGGCGCTTACAACCCAAGCCGAAGTGGCGGAACTGGCAGACGCGCATGGTTCAGGTCCATGTTACCGCAAGGTAGTGGGGGTTCGAGTCCCTTCTTCGGCACCATGCTTTTTAAGCCCTGTGTAGCCTATTGGTTACGCAGGGCTTTTTGGTTTTTGCCTAATTTGTGCCTAATTCCCAAGTCGGCGGCGTGGAATTGCAGGGAAGCGGCTGCCCGCAGGGTTTCGGGCTCTGCTAACCCATTCTAGTCAGCCGCTGCTGCCGCTTGGCTCTGCTGCTGGGTTTGCCCCTCTGGCGGCACAATCTGCAGCTTTTCGCTGAGCCCCGCGAATGTTTGATTGAAGCGTGCCCGTACTTCCTTGCCGCGAGCGGGCTTCAAATACCGCATCGTGGAAGCCAAATCCTTATGTCCGAGCCACGACTGCACGGTTCGCAAGTCAACCCCGGCCTGCAGGTGCATCGTGGCGAAGGTCGCACGGAACTTGTGGAGGAACCAGCGTTCGCACTCCTGCTGTTGCGTGCCAGCACCTCGCAAACAGGTGGAGCATTGCCCGCAGTTTAGTCCCGCTCGGCGAGCGACCCGTTTCAGCGTCTGCAACAGCTTGTTGTTTGGGTTTCCGTTGCGAGTGGGAAAAACGAGCGTTGTGCCTGTGCGCGTCTTCCGGCGAGCCTCCAGTCTGGCAGCTAACCCTTCCTCCAGCGGAATTTCCCGCTCCTCCCAACTCTTCGGACTGAAGCCCAAGGCTGGTTTCGCGGTCACGCGAAAGGTCCTGTTCTTGAAATCGAGGTCAGACCAGCAAGCGAACATGGCCTCCTGCATTCGCGCGCCGGTTTTAAGCAGGAACTGACAAAGAAGATGCTGCTCGTCATCGCAGGCGGCGAAGAACTTTTGCAACTCTTCGACCGTATAGACCTCTGGCTCGCTATCCACGTAGCGCGGCCAGTCCCGCTTGTCCATGATCTTTATGCCGTTCGCCTTTAGGAAGGTTTGGAGGGACGTGAAGCGGTTAAATACGGTGCGCGGACTTCGGCCCTGGTTGCGAACCCGCTTCGAATACCTTAATACGTCCGTCCGGTCGATTTGATCGACAAATGTTTTCTGACAGCTATCCGCGAAAGGGTAAAGCACGAGCTGGTACGCCTGCACGGTTTCACCCTGCCGGTCGCGCAACCGAAGATCGTCCAGGAAGGTCTCTATAGCGTCCACAATCCTAGTACGGGAACCGTCGTCCTCCTCGATTGTGATGCCGACGTTTTGGGCGGCCAACCGCTGCGTCTGCCGGACCTTTTCGGCGACAGCTTCCGTGAGGCGCGGCCCGACCGGTTTGCGCATTTTTTTCGTGCCCTCATACCATGCGATATACCATTCGCCGCCGGTCACACGGACGGTCTGACCTTTGAGCTTTACGAACTCCGGCGAGACCCGCCCTTTGTCGCTGACGATGGGATACACGAATTTCCAGCGACCGTCGATCTGAACCCGCCGGATAATGGATACGCGTCTATTCGACATCGAAACCGCACCTCTTTCGTTTTCTGCGGAGCAGCACCCCGCGCTGGTGTGAAGCAATTGACCGTCGCCGCCTTACTCTAGAGAACTACCGGCGTGCAGGCAGAATCGTCGGCATAGGCGCGCAGACCAGGCAGCGCGCGCCCAGACGTCGCCAGTCCGTAGCTGGGCGAGTTGGCGGCCCATTGGGGACCACCAACCCACTGGCAGCTATTGGAAGTTCGAGTCCATGAGTTGCTCCAATGTGATAACGGGATTCATTCCATCGAATGGCACAAGGCTCCCGCAGGTTCGACATTTGCGTATCTCGTTGGGCTTCCCGCAGCATTCGCAGAGGCGCGTTTCGTGGTGATCTGTATTCGTTAAGAGTTCGCTCTCTTCGCGACTGCATATCCTGACCGCCCCGCAGCTTTGGCAGTGGACTTCGCAAAGCCCTTCGGCAAATACGACCTTGTAATCAGCGTGCGTACAGTTGTTGCTTTCTGGTTTATTTTGCTGTACATCGTTTTCAGACATAATGCTTCTCCTTTTAGAGTATGCTTGTGAAAAGGTTGATAAGTGCTGCGTTCCCGCAGCGGCGGCTATTGGGCTGTGTGAAAGTCGAAAATACGCGCGTCCTCGTTTTCCTTAACCCGACGGGCGATGTCAGCTCCGAAGTGATTCTTGAATTCCTCGCGGGTCATGTTCGAGACCAGAACGAGTTGCCCCATGGCCTCGTAAATGGCATCTATGACTTCGAACATGCAGTTGACCCTGAACTCCGTGTTCGACACCTTATCCACCTCTTCCATAAAAAGACGCGGGGTCAGACCAACGGCGACGGCGCGCAGAATTTTCTGTCTTGTAACCAGCGGCGACTGGTCGGCACGTGGAGTGCCTTTGTAGTCCACCAACGGGCGACCGCTGACAACGCTCTGGAACTCGTCGACCAGTTGCTTTGCCGAAATCCGCCACACCGCAGGTGTTTTCGCAGACGACACGAAAGTTGACATCGGAATAGTGCCAGCTGCCTGGAAGGCCTTTCCTGTATTCTCAAGTAGCGCACATCTATAAAGAGCTACGGCGAACGTGGTCTTGCTAGTGCCCGCTGGGCCAAAAAAGCTGTAACTCCCCAAAGGGTGCTCATGTAGCTGCTTAAGCACTTGTCGCTGCACATCAACTGGCAGGCGCGATTTTGTGCTGGGGGCCAGCTTCTTCCTGGCAATGTATTGGTAGCGCGGCGAGACGTTAGCCATGAAAGTCTGCCAAAAGTTCTTCAGGAATAGACAGTGACAACTATAGGAGGTGCCTTCCTCGACGCCAGTGACCGCTTCCTTGCGAACGAGAAGCACGTGGCGGTCATCTTGGCAGACAGGACATGGAATCTTGTTCAGGCCGACATCCTCCCACATTTCGCGCGGGACAAGCGGAAGCTTTGGCAAAGAAGTCCCGGACTTTTCTAAACGACTCTTGCTGTCTTGGTTAGAACTCATAGGTGTCCTCCGTAAGCGAGGATGCGACTCGCTGTGCTCTTTTATTTTTGGGTGAAGGGTTTTTCCCGGCATTTGCCTTGGAGACTTGTTCGCCGCGCCACTTACTGACTATCAGTTGTGCCTTGGAACTGAACAGCGCCATTGGGTCAGTGGCTCCAAACAGGACCTTCGGCCAGAACGAATCCTCAGTCAGAGCCCAGTTCAGTGCAGCCGCCAGTTGGTCAGGAGAAACGTTTTCAGGGACCAGATCGGCCAGCAGGGTTGCCGCTCGGCGTGTCCACTCCGGGAGCTTCTTGCTGTGTTGTTGCGGCCTGTCCAGTAGAGTGAACAGGGTTGTAGCAAGCTTCGTGGCTTCAGGGCTCTCTGCAGCTTCAGTTGCAGTAGAACCGCTTGCTCCTGCCGTGATGGCTTCAGGGAAGTGGACTACTGGCTCGGGAGCCTTAGCTTTATTACTTTCCTTTTTCTTTTCTTTTTCCTCTTCTTCTTTATCTTGAATAGGCGTCTGCTCACCGACGTCACACCGACTACTCAGCGACTCTTCAGCGCAAGCGCCATAAGCCGGTTTCTCGTAGGTGCCTGAAAGAGCGGCGTTTAGCCATTTCCCCTTCAGCGCGCCAATCGTGGGTTCAAACTTGTTGATTAGCACACCATAGTTCCCGCGAGTGCCGTGGCTCTTGCGGAACACTTTCAAGAACCCTAGTTTCTGCAGGCGCTCAATGGACCGCTGCACCGCGCGGGCGTTAGCCGAACGCGGAGCAGTGGCGGTAAGACGCGGCGTGGACCCCCACCACTGCCCCGTGTAGTAGTTCGCCTGGAGCAAAATAGTGACGTACACACCGAGATCGTGGAATGAGAGGCTGCCGTTGAACAGGTGCTCCTCGATTCCACGTCGTAGTTTGAAGAATCCTTCCATGTCGTTAGTTTTTAGCCTCCCGCGCTTGGCTCGCTTCACGCTGCCCGCCATGAAGCCACCCGGCAACGTCTCGGGGCTCAAACCGCAACAGCTTGCCGACGCGCACGGCCTTCAGGTGGCCCCGCTGGACCTCGCGCATGATTGTGGTTCTGGCGGTGCCGGTAACTTTCGCGAGTTGGCGCACGGACAACAGCGCCGTCCCGCTTTCGAGTTGTTCAATAAGTGTCATTTTGCGTTTCTCCTTTTCTTTGCTGCTCTTGGTCCCTCACTTATGCTTTTGGTATTTCTTTGTTCCTTTTCGTTATTGATCTCCGGTGGTCTACAAGATTTCATCGTCCTCATTGAGGAAAACCAACTTTGGGCGTGATTGCACTGCAGGGGACACTTGCAAGAACGCAGGCGGCACTGCACACGGCAGAGTAGGAGGAGCGACCTGCTGTTCTGGTTCGGCTGCGCCTGCCGCACACGGGAGCACCAACCCCACGGGTTCTTCGTCCTCTTCCACAAACACAACTTTTTTGAAGATTGGTTCGCCTGTGTCTGCCGGACAAGGGGCAACTCCGGTGGTGCTGTCGGCCTGTGGCCTGTCAGCTACAGTACTGGCGACCGGCGCGGCACTTACCGAAGACACGGAGGGCGCAGCGGCTGGCGGCTTTGGGGTTTGCGGGGCAGCCGAGAGCGCGCCATCGCCGGGCGACTCTTTCAGAATGCGCTGCAATCCTTGCACGATGCGTTGGTGTCCGGGCAAGGACGCCATGTCGGCTTTGGCAGGACGATGTTCGGCGCGCAGTAAGGCGTCGATATCCTCGTCCGTCAGCCTGTAGCCCGCGTTCAGGCGGAGCTGAATACCCTTATATAAGCGGTGCCACTGTTCACGGGTAGGAGTCCGGTGCACGCCGTGGGCAGCCTCCAGACGCTTGAGCATCTGGAGGCCGAGTGCAATTGTTTCTGGCGTGATGGTGATTGTCAGGGCCATCTTAGTCTTCCTTTTTGAAGTCGGCGCGGTTGTGCCCGCCCGGTTCGTTGCTGGTGCCCGGTTGCTGCCGGGCCAGCTCGGCACAATTGCCCCTTCGTTTTGGCCGCAGGACGCCCGTCCAGTTGGCGGAAGGCCAACCGGCAAGGTGCCGCATTGTGAGTCAGTGGGCTGAGAGCTATTTGGATGGGCGAGCGAACTGGCCGCGCACCTCGAGCTTTAGGCCAGCCGGATCATCCCCGGTAGCGAACTTGCCGCGCATTACGATCTTCACTCCCGATAGCTTTTTGCCATACCGCTTTTCAAAGGCTCTGCGCAGTTTGTTAGTAATTCGGGCATATATAGTGGAGCAAGTAAAGACGTAATTGCCCCGTGTTGACATCTTAAAGAGGTGATCCTGGCCCTGCTCCAGGGCGTCGATTATGAGGCCTTCTCGGTCGTTGCCCACCGCACTATAAGTGTAGTGACGGAGATATTGAGGGCTTATAAGACTTAAGGGAAGACGACGTTTTCGCATTCAAAGCTCCTTGGGCGAGCGCCGCCCCACGATGGGTGAGAACGGCGCTCGCTCCGGGTTGTTTACTTACGTTTGCGTTGGGCAAGAGAGGCTTTGAGCTTCCTCACTTGCTGCATACGGCGAATGCACTTCTGCTCAACCGCCATTACGCGGTCTTTTCAGTAAGGGGCAGGTCAAGTCGGCGGCGAATCTCGATCATGGCCTCTTCGTAGGTGCTGTAGTCCTCTGCCCGCATCACTGGAGCCGGGGGATTCTCCTCCTCGCCCTCACCAAGGACCTCAGTGAAACCTTCTTCCTCAGGTGAACCATAATCTGCGTATAGACACAAACCGCAGTTGCCAGCCCACTTTTTGTGAACGCCGTGAATAGGACAGACCCCGCCGATATCGCTGGGATCTGGCATATCTGTCAGGTTTGCCTCCAACTCGTTCTCTGAATCCTCGGAGGAAACTGGATCAAGCTTGTATCGGGCATCTACCAGCTCCTTCTTCAGAAAGTCGAGCTGTTGTTCTGCGGGCATTCCGGAAAGGTCGGCTTCGATCTGACGTCTGATGTCGCGCTCACGCAGTCGATGAAGCAATCGGTAAAACACTGGCATAATTTCTTGTGTTGTCGGGGCAGCAGTCGCCGCCGTGGCATTTGGGGATGTGGCATCAACCGCAGATGCCAGAGTAGTATTAGATGGAATATTCATTAAGTCTCCATAAGCGGATGTAGCCGCTTGGGTTATGTAACGTTGACGGTTGGCGACTGGCGCGGCGATTTACAAGATCGCCGCGCCAGTCGCGAAGAAAAAGAGTTATTGCATTAGCACGTCAATATCGGCCACCGCATCGCGAATGTGCTGCGTGTACGAGGCGATTACACCGGTATCTGGGCTATCTGCATCCAGCTCGGCATCAACGCGTTCGGTGTAACGCATGACTGATGACAAGCGCTTATAAATCTGGGCTCTTAGCATGTTTTTTCCTTTCTTTCGCATGTTTAGTGCGAAGTTTTCTCGAGCAGGACCGGCGCTGCTGCCTGCTCTAACTCCCCCGGTTCCTGCCGGGCCAGTGTGGCCTGAATGCCCTTTCGTTTTTGGCGACACGATCCCTGTCCAGTTGGCGGAAGGCCAACCGGCGAGGTGACGCGTTGTGAGCTAGTGGGTTAGTCTGCGCCGATGCCCAAGTGATGGCCGTCGGCACCGTCGGAGCTGTTGGTAAAGACAACGCTTCGTAGGTCGAGGGCCACGTGCATTTTCGCCGTCATCTCTTCCAGGATGTCGTTCACGGCCTTTTGTGCCATCTCCAGCATCTTGGCATCCAACTCTCGCAATTGCTCCGGGGGCATGGAACCCGGCACATCCAGGCATACCGTGTCGAAGCCGCCAGTTGCATCGGCGAGCGTAGTGTAGGCAACGAGACTCAGGCCGCGTCTGATCCACTCCGCCATCAGCATTTCAGAGCGGTTACCGAGGCCCTCGAACTCGTGAGCCAGCAGGCAGGATGCCTGCCTGTGGAGGTTACGAAGATCAGCGAAGTGCAGAAACACGACGCCATGCTGAGTGAGCACCTCCGACGCCACCTCAATTGCGGTTGCAACGGCGGCTGCAGTCGTTTCCGGCGACTCTGTTACAGGTAGGTTAAGGATGGATGATTTTTCAGTCATAAGTTTCCTCTTTTGTGGTGGCTAGCCGCCGATCTGGCAAAAGCCGACGGCTAGACTTCCCAGGAACTGCTGGGCCAGTGCGGCGCGATTATCCTTTCGTTTTTGGCCGCACGACTCCTTTCGGTTGGCGGAAGGCCAACCGGCGAGGTGACGCAGGTTGTTTGAAATTGACGACTGGCTGCGCTAATGAACCGTAACGGTGGGTGGAACGAACGGCTCAAGGCCCAAAAAACGTGCGGTGTCGTTCATGAGAATCCACAATTCGCTGCCGCTCTGATTTGCAGGGGCGGTTTTTACCAACTTCTTGAAGCGAGCGACCAGCTGCTTCTGCGGATTTGTCCCGCTTTCGCGCTTTCCTTGCGCAAATCTGGGCTTCTGGCCGTCGGCGATCAGGGCAAGATCCATATATCTGTACGCGCGGGGCGGATTGTAGCCAAGCTCTTTGAGTGTATCGATGAAAGTACCGCACCCATGGAACGAGAGGTCGGCATGAAGGCTCAAGAGCTGATAGCCCTGCTTGATGCGGATATCTTTCAGAGCGCCGCAGCATTTCCAATCTCTGTTTTGCATCTCGCGCAGCTTGTTTTTCGCTTTTTCGATGCGCTCCATGCGCTCTTTGTTTTTGAGGTTTTGTGAAAATTGATTCGGCTCAACCGCTGGCGGCGGCACAACCGGGCTAATTGCTACTGCTTCCGCAAGGGCATCGCGTTTTTGGTTGAACGCCGCTTCGAGAAAGGCGGTGGATTGACAAAGGGACGTAATCTGGTCGCCGAGATCGTCGTCGCTCAGTTCCTCGAACGGGGCGACAGCTGCGCGACGGGGTGCGGTTTTGGCAATACTGTCGTTTGCGGGTGAGCTAGTTGGGTCAATTGACCCAACTTCTTCTAAGCACGCTTCCGCAGGCAAGAGCGCCAAGGGAAGCGGACCGACATTTAGCTGCATCGTGGACATATTTTCTCCTCACAAGCGGGCAGATCGTGTCCAACCGCTCTCCCCTATATATTGTATTGCTGCAAATTAGAAACAGCGATTTGATGGAAACTAGATTTGGTTTATTTACATATGCTTACAGGCTTTTTTTGTTGATTAACTAAAACATGCTAAGATGGGTTATGCGTCGCGGAGTTGGTCGTCCAAAACAGCCTCGGTATATGCGAAAGAGACGCTCCTCTCCGCGTTGGCGGCTGACCCAGACGATTACGAGTCCATTTTACTGGCCGTTAGCGAGAACGACGTTGAAGGCAGGTGCGCTTTATCCCAAGGAGCATTCGCCGCCTGACTTAGGGCGGAAAGTTGCACAACTCGTGATGGTGCGGAAAAGGAAGGGATTCGCCGTGCGTAAGGACAGGGAATACCGAGACGGCTACGGACGGTTCTTGGTGCGGCTTCGTCAGGCTCGAAAAGATGCTGGGATGTCTCAAAAGACACTTGCCGAGAGGCTAGGAAGACACCAGACATACGTGTCGAAAGCCGAGTCAGGAGAACTGCGGCTTGACTTCGTGCAGGTTGAAATGTTGGCCCGCATTTACGGCAAAGACATAACATTTTTTTGCACCTCCTAAGTTCTTTCTTCCAGGTCCTTTTGGCATCTCTCACGGAGGGCTGTTGCCCTCCCGCCAGCCATCCCCAGTAGTACAACTCCATGGCATACGCTGCCCCAATCGAACTGCGCGTCAACGGAATGGCTGTCACATCTGTCGGCCTCCGCCGCAAACCAAGCGGCAGCGGGGTCGAGGTGGTCGTAGCCGACAAACTGGTCGGCGAGTTTGCCCTGACTGACGAGTTCGATCTTGAGGTCTGTACGCCTAAAGCACCGGGCTTGTGGGAGAGGGTCGATTGCGCCCGCCTGCTCGCGCTGTTAAACGAATACGAAATCGAAGTCCGCGCGGGCGCTGATAAGGGGGCTGATGCCGCCGAGGCCCGCCCTTTGACAGCCGCTGCAGCCAATAGCGGCGCCGAAACAAAAGCGCAGATTCGCCTGGCAGTTTGGGACGCGGCCTTGCGGAAGGCGCAACGTGCCCTTTTTGCCGCTGGCGTTCCGTGCCTGCTCCGCGTGGAGTTTCCGACTTTCCGCGATATTGCCCGGAACACCGACCTTTGCGTTTTCGACCTTCTCGTTACCGACGCGCCCACGGCACACCGGACGCTATGCGAGAATGGTTTTCGCGCGCATCCCCGGCGTCCCCTTGCCGTCGTCGAATCTTCCGCCCGGCTGGTGATTTGCTTGCGCCAAGACTGCGCTTTCCCGTAGTACAAAGGTGAGTATGAGGCACACGCATTTTTGCGATTACAAGGGCCACGAGTGGCAGTGCGACGGGAAAGCCCTTCGCCCTCTGGCCGGTGACACGGAGCCGTCGGTGTGCCTTTGCCCGGACCACGGCGTTTCTATGGAGGACGGAGACCACAGCAAATGTGCCGTCGAACTCCTCGCCTGTCCCGAGCACCGAGACGAGCAACTCCGAAAGATGCAGGAAGCGATAGACGAAGGGATTCCCAATGGTTCGTAAGAATGTGGTGAGCATTAAGGGCGTTGGCCGATTTCCGGCGGTCTATTTGCTGCACGGCAAGGGCGGCTCGCCGGACGGGACGGTCAAGAAACTGCAGAGCGCGCTTGAGGAGACGTTGCCGAAACTGAAGTACGTTCGCCCGCTGCTGCCGCACCACGACCCCGGCGTGCCCGCCGCCCGTTCGGTGGACTTTCTGAGCAAGGCCGACATTCCGCAAAAGGCACTGCTGGTTGGCGTCAGCCTTGGCGGACTGGTCGCCGCAAAGATCCAGGAATTAGCCCGGCCCGACGTGACGGTGGTCGCCATCAGTGCGCCGACGTTTGTGGACGATGTCCGCCTAGAACAAAACGCCCGCAACCGGATAGCACTGTATTCGTCGTCCGACGGGGTGATTGCCGGACACACCGCCGACTGGCTGAAACTTGCCGAGGCGTACGACCTGCCGTGGCTTACCCACGACACCGACGCCCATTTGCCCGCGCTCACGACAATTGTGCTGACCTATATGGCCGGCGAGGACGTTGCCTGGGAGGCAAGGGAAGTCGAGCCGAGGCTCGGAATTTTCTGGCTCGTTGACGGTAGGCTGATAGTGGATAGTACGCCGGTAAGCCAAGGCGAGGGTTACGGCGACTTCAAAACCCATGCCAACAGCCACTACAGCTATTGGTCGGAGCTGTATAGCACCGGGGCCGTGCCGGATAGCGAGTACGAGGAGTTTCCTCGCGGGCGGGTGGTCTACAACACCAAGAACGGCGATTTTACGCTGATGGCCGACAGGTGCATTCTGTGGGACACGGCGGTTATTGCCAAGATCATGGCGCAGCTGAAGCTGAACCCCGAGAAAACGACCCTTTCGCCGGACTCGCACTATAAGTGTTCCAAGTGTCCACGCGGCCACGGCGAGTGATCCGGCGGCCCCCAAAGGCCAATCATCCTGAGGTTGGCGCCGATGCACGCTTGCGCCGTCGTTATCCCCTCTTTCCTGCCGCCCCGTAGTTCTTCCTTAAGAATGGAAAACAGCGTCTACGAACATCTGGCCGGTTTGGACCGCAGCTTTCGGGAAATCCTGGCGCTGCTGGAGCGACTGGAGGAACACCCCTGCCTGAGGAAACGCCAACTCCGCGGACTTCAGGTGCAGGTTAAGGAACTTCGAGCGCTGGTCTGTCAGGATGTCGTCGAGGCGCTAAATGATTTCGAACAGCAAAACGCCGGTCGCCTGTACCGGAAGCGGAGGCAGTGGGAAAAACGCCTGAAAGGCCCCGAGGGGGCTAAAGATTCTTAACGAGGTCTCGGACGCGCACCTGCAACGCCAGCGCTATTTGGAACAGGTTCACAATGGTCACGTTACGCACGCCGCGCTCAATGCCGGAAATGTACGTCCAGTGCAGATCGGCCTTTTCGGCCAACTGCTCCTGGGTAAGCCCGAGTGCGTGTCTGCGCGCCCGAATTGCGCGGCCAAGGGGCTGTCGCGGGTCTGTGGTCTTTGCTGTCACTCATGGACATCATTTCCCCTTGCGCTCCGCGTTTACATAGTACATAGTCTATGTGCTCACTTTGATACATTTTGCGCCTCGCGAACCGGAACCCCTTCGGGCGACTGGCCCGGCGCATGTTCACCAAGAAAGGAAACCAGATGGCTTATCAATGTCCCAAGTGCAAAGGCAGTGGCCATTGCTCCTACTGCCATGGTAATGGCAAGTTTCCCGTTGGGTCGCAACGTCCTTGTGCAACCTGTCACGGCACGGGAGTCTGTTACCTCTGTAGAGGAAAGGGCGAAACCCAATAAACAATGAACCTCGCAACTGCGTCCATTGTGGCGGGAGTGATCGAAGCACGTGACGGCCTACTCATGCTGTTGGAGCCGGTGAGATAGCTCCATCTAGCAACGGTGCCCTCGCGCTATATAAGGACAGCAGATGTGGCCGAGCACAAGACCTAACCGGTAGGACCGTACAAATGCATCGCTGCCGCCATCACATGATCGCAGGCGCTGCAGTGACGAAGCAAATGATAGGAGGACAAAGATGGGATTGTTGAGTGGCCGTCTGGACGAAGACGAGCGCAAATCAATTGAAGCTGTTATCGACCGCATTTCGGTTCTAATGCGCGACCTGCCAGCTAAAATGGCCGAGTGGACGCCGATTCCGCAAGAAGAGGTTCATGAGTTTCGTGAACTGCTTCTCAAGGCAATTGACTCATGCCGCAACAACGACGAGCTCCGTAACCACACTGCAGGTTTTGAAAAGTTGCTCAATGGAGCCTGTAACCACGTGGAACGATACTCTCAACAACAGCCAGTGATCGAGCAACAGCTAAACCAATTTAGTAACCTAGTACAAGCAATCATCGATCCCACAAAGCCTCCTTCTGAGGCCGACATGACATCCTTGCACAACCTTTACGCTGAAATCATGGCTTTTTATGACATCTGTCCCGGAGAGGCTAGTGCCGATGCGAAGGAGCAAATCAGTGGCGCTATTGAGAGCGTGTGTCACATCTACGCTAGTCGCTCAACTACGGCTGGCGGCTAACAGTACGCCTCTGACAATGCTCAGATGAGTCCACAGACAAAGGAACAGCCCCGAGACTTAGGGCGCGCGGCTGAGCTAATGGAAACAGCCGGGACGTGCAGTTGCTCGGTGGCATCCTGGCCGTCTAGAGCAAATTGCACCTGAGTTGCGCTAGTTCGCGACGGAGCGACTTGCTCGGATTATTGATGTATATTCGACGCGCGTGTACGAGCAGAAGGTGTCCGCAGAGAAATAGGAGGCAGCCGAGGTGAGCGATGAGCAAGAGCGGTTCTATCGCGATGCCAATAGGCTTCTGTTTCCATTTCGCGCCCTGCGCTACTTAATCGTTGCGCTCGGCGTCGTCGTTTTGATTATTGTGTTCGCCCCAATATGGCATGGGTACTTCACTCTACAGACTGCCAAGAATCGCGATGAAGTTCTGGCCTTCACTGCGAAGGTTAAGCCAGTCACAGTGAACTTCGCGGTCAATGCTCAAGACTCGCCAGTGGAGGACGTCTGCAACGAGCGGCACGACAAGTGGAATGATCTCAGCACGCCAAACAAGGATTGGGACTGGGGAACAACAGGACAGTGGACGCAGGGCAAGACGGCGGCAAACTACCGAGCTATTCAAGTGGCAACCAAGAGCATCATGGCCATTCAGAGTCACGTTCTTTCCGTTAAATACGGGAAAGACGTAGATCCCTGTCGTCTAACGCCGAGTGATCCCAGAGTGAAGATTCCTGATGCGCCTATAGTAGTGCTTCAAATCCTCGTCGGCGTACCGGACATGAATGCGGGTGATTCTGATTCTCAAACCGCTTTGTTGGATAAAATGGGAAACAACGAAATGGGCTTACGAGAGTTCGGTGTTGCTGCACAGAGAGGGCCATTCATAACCAGCATCTGCCTAAGCACGGGAAACTGCTCCCTGATCGAAAACAGCTGGTTCCGGGACATTTATGTAGATCGACTTCCGCGCACCACGGCAGCGCAGCAGAGAGTCTTGGACGTGCTCAATAACACTGCGACGCAAGCCTTCTGGGACAAAGCCATGGCTGCAAATGGTCTCTGATCGTATCTTGTAAAACGGAATATCAGGGCGCGCTCTCTTGGCGTTCGGTCCCCAGGGCCAGGGTTCCGGCTGGGCCGGGGCGCGGCGGGGGCCTATAACGGAGCTGAGCGCCAAAGGCCACGGCTAGAGGCTCGCCTTCGGAGGGCCAAAGTTTGTAGGGCAAGGCGGCCCGTCCCGGCGAGCAATTCCCCGGTTCCGTTGCTCGTTGGCACGGCGGCGAGGAGACTTGGCGGTGGACATGCGCGAACTGGGGCTCAGGTCAAAGCAGTACCTGCGGACGCGGGAGGGAGTCCATGTTGCGCCGTCCATCCGTGGTCTGATTCGGCACGTGGATGCCACGCGCGCCCTGCATGAGGAGTTTGTGCCGGACGGGGCAGGGTCGTGGGCTTCGCGCGCGTTGTTTGCCGCTCTTAGATTGGCGCTGGATGCGGTGAGCGAAACGATGCTGCTGACCAAGAAGATTTTGGGTGCGGGGTGATACTGGCGACACGTTCTGAAATGCCGCAGCCAGCGCGGGCCGACTCGTGCCCGTACGGATCTGTGCAGGGGTGCGGAGCAATCCGCATCCCTACCGCGACCGCCTTCCCAGCCTTCCGTGTTCGTCGCTACAATGGCGTTAATGGCGAAAAAGCCTCAGAAATGGTCGCGGGGAGAAGTGCTGGGGGCGATAGGAGCTGTTGCTACGCTCCTATGTTTTCTTGCTGCCCTCGTTGTCGTGCCCGAGTTTCGACGGGTGGTCGGATTGGACAATGCGACATCCAGCGTTCCTGAAGCTACAAAGCCTGAAACAAAGCGTCCCGACATCAGCGTACCAGCAGGGGAGCCGAAATCAACCGCATCGGCCCAAACACCACCCCAAAAGCCCGCTCCAGTAATCGAAAAGCCGGAAATTGAGAGTTACCCCAAGAGCGACGTTCTTGACCAACAGGTCAAGAGGTTGATAGCTGCCAAATTGAAGGTGGATTTGGGAAGGGTAACGGATAATGCCCGCCTCGTTAAGGATTTGCATGCTGATGAATTGGACATGACTGAGCTTGTCCTGTCGCTGGAGGACTCATTTGACGTGAACATCCGCGATATTGATTCCGTGGGCTTTGTGAATGTCAAAGATGTTGTCAATTACGTCAATGCACACGCACGCAAAAAAGAAGCTGATGCTGGCAAAGCAAGCTCAATCCGGCGCGTAGACTTCCATGATAAACAGAATTGGCGAAGGTTCTTACATACAGGAATGACACGAAGCGAAGTTGGACAACTTTTTGGCGAACCGGAACGCGTGTGGGTGTCCGGGACTTCTGAGTATTGGAACTACGGACGGGGGAACGAACGGGGGACGATCATATTTCATGACGGGAGCCTGTTCTTGTGGACTGAGCCTCAAAATTGACACCCGCTTTGAGAATCTGAAAACTCTGGCACATATAGGAAAGCGCCTGCTATTCCTGCAACGGTCGCCGCCGCGAAGAGGAACAGTGGTTGTTCGATAAAGTCCAGCAGCCTGCGCGAAAAAGACGCGTCTCGGGCTGGGTGACGAAACATGCGGGAATTGTACACCTAGATTCACGGATTGCGGCGCTGGCCCCGTCTGACAGCAAAAAAGCCCCGGCTCATCACCGGGACTTCCTTGGGGAGGGCCGTCGTGCTATGCCTCTGCCGCTTTGATCTTGGCCCATCGTGCTTTCGCCGCCGCAGCGATCTTCTTTCGGGCTGCAGGACTCATCACCCGCGCCTTCTTGGCCGGTGCCTTCGCTGCCTTGGCTGCATGGACCCTCGCCCATCGTGCCTTAGTGGCGGCAATGATCCGGGCACGGCCAGCGGCACTAATTTTGCGCTTGGGCTTTGCGGGAGCTGCTGCTTTGGAATCGCCCTTTTGCTTTGCCCACCGAGCTTTTGCGGCCTCGGAAATACGGCGGCGACCGGCAGCGCTCATGTGGCGCTTGGGCTGAGGTTTGTTTGCCCCGAATTCAAAGCTGGCGCCTCCTTTTGGCGCTTTGGTCTGAGGGCTGGCAGCGTTATCTAACCCTTCAAGGGCAGCAATCGCCTGGTCGATCCGGTCACGCTCTGTGCGAAGTTCGGCGAGAATCTTGTTAGTATCCATTGGCGCATAGTATCAAGTCGGCAACTGAAGCGACAATAGAGGACTTCACGGGGAACCAAAATTCCAATGACGGCTGCCGCCGTCAATGAGAATGACCGGCACAGACTTGTCCGCAGGCATCCCTCAGCGGAATCGACCAATGCGTTAACCCGTTCTTGCACATCTTGAGCCACCCACGCGTAGATATCCTTCGTGCCTCCGTGGTCGGAGGCGACAAATTAACGACCGTGGAGGTTTTCGATGGCCATTGAAATGATTGACGCGCAATTGATTCCGGCGACCGCTTTTGTCCGGCGCAGCCGTCTGCTCGACAGCAAGGACTGGAAAGACGCGGTTGCGTCCCTGGCCGGCATCAAGCCCGGCAAGGCAGTCAAGATCGTGCTCAGCGAAGAAACGCGGCAGTTGACGAAGAACGCGGGCTACGCTTTCAAGCGGCACCTGACCGCGCACATCAAAGACGCGAAGCTGAAGCTTGAGGTTTCGGTTCGCAAGGCCCCGGACGGCGCGCCGGTTCTGTACATCTCGTTCCCGGCGGCAAAGTAACGAGGACCACAAATCGGGGGCGGAGGGGACGCGTGTCCTTTCCGCCCCCGGCCCTTTTGGACCGCCGAAAAGCGCGCCAGGAAGTTCGTGTCAGAAGGCGCAGACTGCGAGATAGTCCCTCTATGCAGACCAAGTTTGCCCCCGGCCAAATCGTCGCAACCCCAGGTGCGCTAGAGGCTTTTGAGCGCGCCGGGAACAGCCCGCTGGATTTTCTGCAGCGCCATCTCGCCGGGGACTGGGGCGACGTGGACGCCCACGACCGCCAAGAAAACGAGTTCTCGCTGGAACACGGGTTCCGGCTGCTGTCCGTGTACTGGCTCAGCGACGGCACGAAGATTTGGGTCATCACGGAGGCCGACCGGTCGGCTACGACGTTCCTGCTGCCGGAGGAATACTAGCATAAATAAGGAGTTCTTGAATGGCGTAACCGTACGGTAATGCGCATCCTGCACAGCATTCTTTATCGCCGTCACTATTAATCCAGATGAACTACGCTGCCGCCTTACTCTCTTGCTGCCACGGTGTCGTAGAGCCCATAGTGTGCGAGCCCCTCGTGGCTCTCGATGCCCGTGTACCGCAGCGAGGCATCCTCGTAGCGACGAAACGCGAACACCGCCTGATTCATCTGCTCGGTATTGAATACCTTGAGGCGCACGAGCAGATGGAAGTCCTTCACCGTGAGGCCAGTGACAGCAACAAACAAGTCTGGCTCTAACTTAGTGATCACGTCCTGCAGCGTGTTCTCGCGAAAATCGGTCAGGTACATGAACGCAGGGATGCGCGTCGCGAACTTGATCAGTTTTTCTTGCACGAGCTTGCGCTTAGACTTGTATTCCTTCTCCTCTTCAGTGAGCTGCTTCTGCTGTTTCTCGGTCAGCTCCTTGTCTTTGGCCCTATTCTTGAGTTCCTTGACCTTCTCGCTCTTGTTGATGATGGTCTCGATGATGTTTTCGCCCAGCGCGCGCCAGCCCTCAATACGCTCTACAGCGGCCATTGCCTCGGCGTTATCCAGGATTCGGCGTAGCGTATCGTTGTCCACGTTCACCAGCAGTGCGCTCTCCCATTTGCGTGCCAGCAGCGTAGCCGAGGTGCCTGTCATCGCGATGTCCAGAATGTGGCCAGCATCGATCTGAATCATGTTAGCGCCGTCGTATGCCAGTACCGGCAGGAACGACACCAGATCCTTGACAGCGTTTTCCGGATTCGATTCGTTTGGCGAGAGTCCGATGCCGTATTCGGAGAGTTGACGAAGTGCGCGCGTGGGGGCAAAGTCAAACACGAAGCACGCGGGCTTGAGGATTTCTTCCTCGTTCGGGTCGTCACCATTAGGGTTCTTGATGGACCACGGAGATTGCACTCGGAAGGCTGCCTGAAAATAAGTTTCAGGGCTCTTCAGATTGCGCAGCATCAGGATTGAAGACCATTGCGGCACCGTCACGCCCGTGGTGAGCTTTCCGCATGAGAGTGTGATGGTTTTGGTCGTGAATCCGCTCCCAATTGCCTTGCGCACCGGAGGCAGCGCCTCTAGGCCAATGCCCGCAGACGCACCGGCCGCCACGACAACCTCATACTCGTGCCAGAAGATGTTGTGCTTCTCGGCCAAAAGGTTCGCCATCGCCCGACATGCCGCCACGTTTGGCAGAAACCAGAACGAATGTTGCAGGTACGGCAGAAGGCGCACATCCGAGTAAGGGAACGGTGGCGGCGAGCCCGTCTTGAGGCTCTCGACAGCCTTCGGCGCGTACTGGCCTCGAATAATGTCTAGCCACTTTTGTGCGTCGCTCTTGTGCTTGAACTGCGCACCCTTTCCCGTGCCCGTGGCTGCAAAGAACTCATTGAGGTCGAACTCGTCGAACTCTCCGGCGCTCGCGACCGTCAGCAGTTCGTCCGGCATCTGGTATGTAAGCAGACGCATTTGCGGCAGCGCACGATAAGGGTTCCACTTGCCGGGGTTCTTGGCGGCGAAATCGTCCTTGGCGCGCTGCTCGTCGGTGTAGGTCCAGTTGAAGATTTGTTCTTCGATGAACTCACCTGTAGCCAGCGCTTTGAACGGTGTTCCGGAGAGGTAGAGGTAGGCTTTGGTTGTGATCGGCAGGAACTCAGTTTCCTTCTCCGAAAGCACGCCGAGGTCTTCGTTCACATTTTCCAGCTCGGCGATGTACTTAAGCTCTTTCTTCGCAACGGCCTCTTCCTCGCCCTCAAACAGTTCTTTCGCGGTTTCTCGCCAAGCGCCAAAGTGGTATTCGTCAAACACCACGAGGTCCCAATTTACCGCGTGCAGCCATTCATTTTTGGGCTTGATGTTCCCCGCCGCATCGCGACCGAGCAAGTCCTGAAAGGAGCCAAAATAGACGACAGGCTTCTTGTGGTCGATCTGCGTAGGGTCACCGCCCGAGGATTTCGACAGGTACTGCCAGTCTTGGAAGTCCACATGACTCTCAAGATCTGTTTGCCAAGCATCCTCCACCGCCGGCTTGAATGTCACCACGAGAACACGCTTGGCCCCGAGCCTTCTGGCGAGCTGGTAGGTGGTGAAGGTCTTGCCGAAGCGCATCTTCGCATTCCATAGGAAACGCGGGACGGCGTGCATGTCTTCCGCCCAGCGCGAGAGGAAATACGTGTGCGTCATTTTCACGGCTTCGGCCTGTTCACGGCGCATCGAAAAGGTTTCGTGATGCGTGCCGGTGAATCGTTGCCCGGTGCGCAGCTCGGTGAGCACTGTCTTCAGCTGCCGGACCGAGCAGCGCATCCATTCCAGTTCTGTGTTCTCGAAGTTCTTCTTGACTAGCGCGGCACGTACATCGTGATCGCTGAAGATGGTGCCGTCGTGGCGCTCGGCGGAGTCGTCCAGCTCGATCCTGTAATTCTTGATGCCGGCGGTCTTGAGTTGCTCGGCGACGCGGTGCTTGACACTGCGTGTGGTCTGGCCGACTTTGAGAAGCCCTTTGTGCGCCTCATCGGCAATCGAGTAGGCATAAATGCGTGGCCTAACTTCAGGCTTGGGCGCAAGGACCTCCTCGATGTCCCTATTCACCTTCCATCTCCTTTGTAGCAACCTCATCAAACAATTCGCCATCGTGCTCGGCCACCTGAGATTCAATGAACGCGATCTCGGACTCGGTCAGTCCGTACCGCTTGTAGAGCTTGGCATCTGTCCATTTTCGATTCAGCGGCAGGTCGGGAATGAAGCCATAAACATTCTTCGGCGCGTCCTGAGTGGACTTGCGCAGCGAAACCAAAAAGCGAGCAAAACGCGTACGCAGGTAGCTCGCGTAATTCTTTGCCTCTGCTTCATTGTCGAAGAGGCCGGCGACGACGTAGCTTTCGGTGCAAGCAGTGCCGGGCTCAGTGACGAGCGGCCTGCTGAGGAACTTGGTTTCGACTGCCGCGCTGGTGCCCTGTACACGAGTCATCAGGACCTTCCATTTGTCAATCCATGCGATGTTCGTTGGTATCGCAGAGCGCTCAACCCAGCTAATCTTCTGTGATCCGAAGAGCTTCACGGGATTTTTCAAACGTTTGGGATCCGGCTTGCCATGGAAGAACGTACGAAGGCCAAATGGTTTCTGACTCGACACGCGACCATCAAGCGTGGGCTCGCCTTTGTTCTTGACCTTCTCCAGAATCGGCACCGCCTCATTGCGCCGAACGAGGACATCATACGCATCAAGGTGGCGCGCTACGGCGGGGCCGGTAGGATGCCCGTCCCAGATCGTCTGCACGGCACACGGCCCGTTGTGCTCGCGATCCCAAAGAAAATACGAAATGCCGCCCCGAATCTTCACGCCCGGAAAACCCTCGTAGAGCTTCGGATAGTCCACGATGCTTCGCATTCGCTTGTCAGCGAGCATCCGCTGGCGGTATTTATCGAGCCCTTTGCCTCCGGCCATCCAACGTGACGGCGTTACAAACACTGCGTAACGTGGATCGAGGTCAAGCGCCTTCTCCACGAACAACTGGTAAATGGGTGCCGCGCTCGTCCCGTAGCCCCCGTCGTCCAATTGGTACGGTGGGTTACCTATAACCACGTCAAACTGCATGTTGTCTCCAAACAACTCGGCTACCCGAGTTGTGATGTCGTCCGTGTGAATGAACGCATAGGCGTGGGTTTCGAACTCCTCGCCGCGATCCAGCGTCTTCTGGCTTGCACCGCAGAACTTGCATCTGCCCTCCACCCAAGCGTGCTCCATACGTTCGAACCAGATACTGCCCGTGTCGCTGGGGAAGGCTGTGGCGATGGAGTGAGGGCCGTTAGCGTGCTTCGAACAATACACGCTACGCCGCGCCAGAAGGCTAGTGAGAGAAGTAATTGCGATGCCAAACACCTGGTTAGTGAGGATGTGATCGACGCGATCTTGGACGTCCGGTAGCTCGGACGCTAACCCCTTGGTGAGGCGGCTAGTGATCTCGCGCAGGAACACGCCCGACTTCGTGCACGGGTCAAGAAACCGAACTGTACTGTCCGACCAGATATCCGCACCTTTGTTCGACGCCGCCCAAGCCTCGGCAAGCGTGTCGAGCATCCGGTTGGCGAACTCTGGCGGAGTGAACACTTCATCGTTGGAAAGATTGGCTATGCAGGTCAGAACGTCCGGGTTGCGCCCGCGAAGCGAGAAGCTCGCTTGTTCGTTCATACGGTCTCCGTTATGTCATCGTCCAAAGGCAAGGAGGCAAGCTCACGCACATTTATCGGCGGATATGCCTTCAGCGGCGTGAATATTTCATGCTTACCGAGATGGGCGAAGAGTGACCCTTCCTGGCTGATGGAAGACATCTGCGCAAGAACTTCGAGGCGGAAGTCGCGCCGCTGAAACTTGCCCTTGCCTAAGTAGCCCCACTCCGCGAAGGTAAGGGGCCGTCCGTCGTGCATACGCATCGTCAACGCATCACCGTGCACGATGTTCTGGGACAAGACATAGAAAGCGGCCAAATAGAGCTCATCCGTCTCATTCAGATTCAAATAGCCACCAAAGACCTCAAGCATGTTCGCGCGGCACTCAGCGATATTGTCTGCCAGGATTTCAATGCCGTAGGTGCACATCACCGCCAGCAGGGCATAATGACGCCGCTCAAATTCGGTTTTTCCGAACTTCGCCTCAACGGCGGCTAGTTTGCGCTGCAAGACGGGAACAAGGAAATTTCCGCTTCCGCACGCAGGCTCCAGGAAACGAGAGTCAATGCGCTCAGTCTCGCCCTTGACCAGGTCAAGCATGTTCTCGACCAGCCACTGAGGCGTGAACACCTCTCCGTGGTCTGCGACGCGCCTTTTGGACTTGATCAAATTCATGAGCAGTTCCGGATGTACACAACCTTCCCGGCTCTAGGTCGGTTTGCCATAGGCCATCACCTTCCAGCGGAAATCCTGCGCGTTCGGCACCCATCGTTGCTCCCGCCATGATGGCCGTCTCAAAAACGGAGGGCAGAATTGGTGCCGACAGTTCCAGCGAATCTGCAGGTTACGGCTGAAGTTTTCCTGCCTCTAAAACAGCCGTTTTTGTGACCTACGCAGCACCGTGCCCGAACGACGGCACTAATCCATCACGCAGGCCGTAGCTCTCCGCAGTCGGAAAGCCGTGCGTTCATTGCTTGCCAACTCTCTTCACTGGTTGGCGGAGAAACTGAAAGATCTTATATCCGTTGCTAAATATCTCCGTCTCAAAATGCCAACGGTCCTTCTCGTTGCACTGCACTGACAATTCCTTCTCGACCATCCTGCCAACACTCCACAGCACCTCCGACCCGTATATCTCGGCCGCCTTGCAGGTTTCGTCAGTCATTCGAAGGCCAGAGAAGTAGAGTTTCCTGAATGGGCGTGATGTGATCGTGTAGTGAACGCGGTAATCGTCGTCTTCAACATAACCGTCCTCGTTCTTGGCGACTTTGTCGTAGACGATAAGCGCGCAGGGAACCACATGCTCTTCGGTATACCGCCGAAACGCCGCCTCATATGACGCCCCATATTCTGGGGCGATGTCGATTACAGCTTTCAGCGAAATGTCAGAACTCAAAGTGCGTTCGGTGAAGTGCTTTCCCTGAAAAAGAAGATCGGCTGCGAACTGATTCGCTTCTCTCTCCAAGCGGGCCTTTGTCCACCAGCTAAGGGTCAAATCGGTATCGACGAACAGCTTTTCGCGATGATCGGGAAGGACGCAATGGCCAATTTCGTGGAAGATACTGAATCTCGTGCGCTTGTCCCCCAAGCCTGTCTGTGTCGCCACAACTTTTTCCCCGAGATGAAGGGCGGCACGCAACTCGCCAGGAGGTTTCTGTGGAGTATCAAGAAAACTCAACTCGTGCATAAAATCAAAACTCATCTGTTCTAGGCCGAGAAAGGATAAGAGCTTAATTTCGCTGGTTGGAAGATCGCCAGCAGCACCTGCTTCCACCAGAAGGGTCTCAAGAATATCCTCTGGCGGTATGAATGCGGTTGGGTCCGCAGTGCTGTGGAATTTAGCCATTCTTCTTTTGTCGGATCTTCGCTGCGAACTGCTTCTTTATTTCGTCCGGGTATTCTGGTGGCCCGTGGAACGCAATCGTATCCGGTTCGGTGGGTGCGTCCCTCAATGACTGGAGCCATGCGCGAGCAGTATCGCTCGGGGTCATTTGCGTCGCTTGCGGAGGGTAAAAATAACTCAGCGGTACCCCATAGTAGTCGGCAAACCTCTTCAGCACGGAGGCTCGCGGGGCCAACGATTGATTCTCCAGGGTAGACAGCGTTGTGATCGGCATTTCCAAATCAGCGGCAACCTGCTTCTGCGACCGGCTACCGCGAAGCCTTCGCAAGAGTTCTCCAAACGTGGGCAATCTGATCTCCTCGTACGAAATATACGTTTGCCGCTCAAATTTTACCACATTAAACCACATCAGGAAGGTGTAAAATCTCAGCTCTCCGTCGTTACGTACGGGATTACTATTTGTGAGTACGAAAATTTCGTTTGACACGTAGCGCATGTCGTACTACTGTATTTCCAGCTCGGGAGCGGGTTCCGCGCCGGAGGGCACTGCAAGGGCAGCAGTTTTGGAGATTCGGAGGAAATGGGCACCAACATGGGATGGAATGAAAAAGAAGCTAAGCAACGAGTCGACGGTCACGATTTTAACGACTTTGAAGTTAATGTGCAGGATCTCGCGAAATCTATGGATTTCGCCAATCTGGGCACAAAGGATGTCCGGCGGGCCGATGCCGCACATCTTTATGTTGATGTCCCTAATTTCCACTTGTCCGTTCGCGATGCCTCTGCTGACAAGGCCAAACAGAAGAAACTCCTGCGCGCAGCAAGCGTCTTGCGCAAAGTTCAGGGAGACCTGCTAAAAGCGACCGACATTGTTGGCGACGACGATCTCGGCAAAATTCAGATCCAGGCGGCGCGCCTCCACTCTTTGTGCTACAAGCCATACGGCGATGAAGCGACTCGCGCAAAGCATGCAGTTGCAATGGCTATTACGCTTAACACATACATCTACGAAGTCCTCAACGGTGTGTTCGACGACCTCCCTCGCAAATTCCAAAGTGCTGCCGGCATCGCAGCTGGTAAGAGCCTGGTCGCCAATATCGGGTTTCACGGCGACCGCGAGCGTATATGTTTAGGCACGCCAGCCAATCTCGCTGCCAAAATTCTCGGGGGCGGTAACACAATCAGAATTACCGATGAGGTCTTCGCTCACCTTCCTGAACTGGTGCAGGAGGAGTTTGTCCGCGTCGATCCTATTGCGGGCGTCGAGGTTTATCAGGCCAGCGGCCTCCGGTGGGGTGACCACCAAGAAATAGCGTCGGCACTCAATGTTTCGTGGGACTCTGACAAATGGAAGAAGAAGACGGAAGCGTATCGCGATGAGCTTCCTCTCGATGAGATGGAGGTTGCTTGGGCCGAAGTAAAAATCGACGTGGACGCCCTCACCGAGCGCAACAGCCGCCGAAGTGACGCAGTGGCTATTTTCGCAGACCTCGACGGGTTCACTCGCTACGTCCAAGAGGCCGAAGAGGACGACACAGTGGTTTCGCTCGTGAGGGAGTTACACATGATCCGGCACGAATTTCATGCCGTTCTCAAACAGGACTTTCCGGGGATTGTGCTCCAGCACCAAGGTGACCGCGTCTTTGCAATCCTGCATGAGCCATGCGGCGAGAACCAGTCAGAGAAGGAGAAGCGTTGTCGCAGAGCCCTCGATGCCGCCATTGGATTGCAGTCCTCTATGCACCATGTGCTCCGGCCCAAGTTGCCTCAACGCAAGAGTTTGCATGTTGCAATTGGCCTCGACATCGGTACGGCCATTGTCACGCGCCTAGGCAAGAAGGGGAAGCGCGAGGTCGTTTGTCTTGGCCCCGAGGTGATCGAAGCAGAGAAATTGCAGCTGAAATCCTCCGCCAAACAGGTTCGCATCTCTCAAACCATTTACGATGCGATCCAGGATGCAACTTTGAAGGAGGAGTTCCAGAAGGATGGTGCCGCCTACGTTGCCACCGGCTTGACCTTCCCGAAACTGGAGGAGAAGCAGGCGGAATGCGCTGCAAAGGCGGGACAACTCGGCGCCCAAACGGTCAATGGCCGCGTGGTTACGCTGACAGGCGCGCCCAGGCAAACGAGGCCGTGGTCCCGCTGAATAATAGAAGAGCTCGGTTTGGCATGGTATGAACAAATGCGGACTCGTTGGGCAGCGGATCAAGAAATCGCACGGCGATTCCTGTCCGACGTCGAAAGTGGCATTGACGACAATGGCCACGCCTTTATATGCGGGTCTTATTCGCTGGTACTTAATTGCGGACACGAACTGGATCACTTCCGTCTCCGAATTCTTTACCCCCACGAGTTTCCATCCAGACAATGCCATCCAGAGGTGTATCTCGAATGCCACCGCCTCGACTGGCAACCTGGAGGTGATTCGCATATTGAACCCTCCTGGCGACTCTGTCTCTTTGTCCCAGCGGAATCTGGCCTCGACTTCGAGCGACCGAACGAGTTGGCTCAGCTTTTCCCGCACATCCACACCTTCCTGTTGCGCGAACGAACCTACCAGCGAGATCTCCGATGGTCTATGACGAAAGCCACTTGGCCTGGACCAGCCCGAGCACACGGGAACGCTGGTCTACTAGAAGCGATCCGCGCATCGGGGACTAAGATCGGGCGCAACGATCCGTGCGTGTGTGGGAGTGGAAAGAAGTACAAAAAGTGCTGTCAGGAAAGTATCGCAGCTGTCGCGTCGGACCAGCGCAGGAAAGGAATGTGATGATACAAGAACAGCCCTCCATGAAGGCTCGGTTTCAAGGTGAAGCAGGTTCCAGCAATCTACTTGCAGTCATGATTGAACAGCGAGTGGTAGAGCACCAAGAGGCTGTCGCAAAAGCGCTTATCGCCAATGGCGAAATCGTGGAATTGGCGGAAGATGAGACATTCATCGAGCAAGGGGGTAGTGACACTGCGGCGTACTTCATTCTCACGGGTGAAGTGCGTGTCTACATCAATCATCGCGAGGTCGGACGCCGTGGACCGCGCGAGTTGGTGGGTGAGATGGTCACATTGGACCAGGCTGCTCCGCGATCAGCGACACTAAAGGCCTCCGCTAGCACAGTGGCATTGCGTGTCGCTGGCCAGAGCGTAGAACAGATTGCCAATCAGCACCCTTCGCTCTGGCGTGCGATTGGGCGTATTCTCTGCGAACGGCTCCGCGAGCGCGCGCGCTTCCATAGACCCCAAAACGACGAACCAATCTTGTTTATTGCTTCCTCAACGGAATCATTAGACATCGCCGGTGAAATCCAGGAGCAATTCAAGCACGACAAGGTGTGCATACGGCCCTGGACAACTGGTGTCTTTGGTCCGGGCGGGATTCCGTTCGAGGACCTTCTGAAACAGGCGCGGGAAGTTGATTTCGCTCTATTTATTGCTGGCCCCGATGACCAAGTGCATAGCCGAGGGAATGAAAAGCAGGCCCCCAGGGATAATGTCATCTTTGAACTTGGTATGTTCATGGATCGGTTGGGCAGGGACCGAGCATTTCTTCTTAAGGAACAGATGCTGGATCTCAAGATACCAACCGATCTGCTTGGTATTACTCCCCTCACCTACCTAGCAAATCACAAGCGGTCTCTAGCGGAGCAGCTCGGCCCGACCTGTAATGAATTGCGGAAACTTATGCGCGGATTGGGAGCACTCTAGAGAGTCGTCCAGGTGAATTGCCTGGGGGCATAGGGCGGCGGAGTGCAGCCCAATGTCATCACGACTCGCTTGCGTTGCGAGAAATCCGATATACAGTCGCCTTGCTCACCCCCAATGTGCGGGCGATTTCAGCAACGGTCTTACCCTCCGCCTTCAGTCGGACGCTCTCGGCGGCGTCACACTCGGCACGCGGTCTGCCGCCAACCCGGCCCTGCGCCCGCGCGCGCGCCAGACCGGCAAGCGTGCGCTCCGAGAGGCGGACTCTTTCCTGTTTGGCGATCACCGCCAGAATCGAAATCACGGCCTCGCGAAACATGCCGCAGGAGTCCAGATATTGCTCAGTGAAACTGCGATAGCCGACGCCGTACCGGGTGAGGGTCTGCAAATACGTGAGCGTCTCGAGGACGCCCTCGCGGCTGAAGCGGTCCAGGCTCCAGAACAACACCAGAGCAAACTCCCGGCGCGAGGCCGCCCGGAACAGCGCCTTGAACTGCTCCCGCTCGCCGTTCTTGCCGGTGGCCACGTCCACGTATTCCCGCTTGACGTGCCAGCCCTGCGTCCCGGCAAAGACCCGGAGCTGGTCGAGTTGGTTCTGGTTGTCCTGCTTGTCGGTCGAGATGCGGCAGTAAATTGCGATATCCACAGCAATTGACTACGAGCGCCGCCGGGATACCGGTCACGAAAACGGGCGGGGAAGAAATCTTTGGAAAACATTCGTCAGGTCGGTACAATCGGGACGATTCAAGCTCCACCTTGCAGGCACGGCACTACCTAGTGATGGAAGGACTTGTCCAATGTCTGAAAACTGGGCCAACCGTCAACGCCGAACAAATCGATTAGTGCGAGCGGCCGCAGAGTTTCTGTTTTCGAAGCGGTCTGTTTCTCCAGATCAGGTTTACGGGCTTTGCAAACTGACCTGGATAACCAGCAGCTTTGAAGAGGGCACAGCTTACATCCGAAGCACAAAGATTCCTGCGCTTGGAGATATATTCGGTCGAGATTACGCAACGCTCGAGTTGGCCGAAGTGGCCGACGATGTTGTCGGCATCACAGGGGAGAGCGCACTTAGGAGGTTGGTGTTAGGCGAGACGGGGTTTACTAACTTTTACCATGCGTACCGGAATAGTGCGCGGCGCTGGACGCAAGACAACTTCAGTGCGCTGGTGCCGTTATTCAAAACTGCGCACAAGCTAGCCTCTGATTCACAAGGCCTCATACTAACTCAAGCACTTGAGCGTCTCCCTGGCATCCCGAAGGCAAACCAGCAAAGGCAGCTGATGCGACCGGAATATTTACTCACGCCAGCATTCTTTTCGCTGGACCGTCGCCTGCGCTTTCCCCTAATAAATGGAAATGAAGGTGTCAAGCGCATGCTAAGCCGGCTCGGGGTGATAAAAGCTCCATTGGAAGAGCAATACGCGAGGATGATCGCCCTCTATGGAAAAGCTGGAATCCGGGATGCTGCTGACCTTGATCAGGCTGGTCGGGACCTGCCGGATTTCATCGAAGTGGGAGAACAGAAAGCAACCAAGAAGCTACTGGAACGGAAGGCAACCGAAGGAAGGAACCTGCCGCTCAAGGATGAAAGCGATGTCGAGTCGCTCCAAAAGGCGAGCACGGTCACAAACAAACGGCTTCACAACAAACTTACAAACGACCTCCGGGCCTGCCTGAGGAACTACACGCTGATGGAGGGTTCCAGTAAATCCGCGTTGTTCGATGTCCTCGTGAAGAGATTTGACGGGAAAAAAGCCGAGCTACTCATAGAGGTGAAGAGCTCAAGCGAATCAGCACATGTCAGAATGGCGATTGGCCAGTTGTTGGACTATTGGTTTCGCATAAATGGCGATAGCACGCGATACTTGGCCGTGCTCCTCCCAGTAGAACCAGAGGCCGAGGTTAAGAAGTTGCTCGCGTGGTTGGATATAGGGCTGTTATGGTTTTCGGGGGATAAGCTCGAAACCTGCAGCGCCTGGCTTAAGCCGCTTACTCGTGCCCAAACTGCGTTGGCGGCGTGCAGTGACTCGATCAATGGCTAATGTGCGGGTTAACCGTTCCCCGTACGTCTCTCCGGCGAGTAAGTCCCCTGTGCGCTTCCGGTGCCGGGCGAAAACCGGTCACCAAAACGTCCGTTTTTGAGACAGGGAAACGCCAAGCGTAAACTGCTGATTCGCCGGGGCCGCTCGGCGCCGATTCCGGCCCCGTTTTTGAGACGAAGGGGAATGGGGGGCTGACGATCCGAAAAGCGGCGGCCACTGGGGAAAACGTTTCGTCTGCCGGGTTCGATCATTCCGCCGACAGCGGCACCTGATGATGTCCCAAATTGCCTTTTGTTAGGTTGCCGAGATTGGCAAGACAAGGTTGGGCATTGGAGGAACAAAGCGCGGCATCTAGGCATCTCGTGCGGATTCCGGCCGAGGTGGTCCAGCGATTCCACGGGAAGCGGTCCAGCTTTTCGTTGGTAACGGGAATAGTGGACCACGCCCACCGGAATGCGCCTCTGGCAACCAGGACCACTTCACCGGAATACGCATCAGTGGGATTACCAGTACGAGCTTTTCGATGCAATCCAGCGCTATTTCATGCGGGTCTGCCAAAGCTGCTATAAGCTGCTAAAGATTAGGCCTAGTGTGGATCTGCGCCAGCCGGCCAAAAAGAAAGCCGGTGACCGATGAACTGGAGCGACTGTTAGAGCCAGAAGCGCCGAATCTTGATCGGGACTTGCAGAACCACTGAGGATTCATCATAATTTTGGTCGATTCGCCCTGACAAAGGAGATTCCAGCTAATGCGGGCCTAATCGGGGCTCCTATACACGGCATTGTTTCAGGCAGGGTTTGTGATAAAGAAGAACGTTCAGCGTGCCGGCGTTGTGCTGATGCGGGGCGAGTTCATGTTCAAGAACTTAGCGAAAGGTTGCAGCATAAATATGGCTTGTTCACTGAATCGCAGTGTCCTTCCGATATTGATCGCGATCAGTCTGTTTGCGGGATGCAACTGGAAAAGGGAGAACCTCGTCGAGGCCTCTAGGGCCGGTCACCTTTCTCGCGTAAGAGCCCTTATTGTTAATGGCACCGACGTAAATGCTGAAGACCCACGTTATGAAAAGACGGCGTTGATGGAGGCATCTGCGAACGGTCAGTTGGATGTGGTTAAGGCCCTTCTCGCAGCGGGAGCCAAGGTGAATGTCAGGGGCTCCGGTGAGCCCTGGACGGCACTGGAATTGGCCTCGGCAGACGGGCACTTGCAAGTAGTACAAGCATTGCTTGCGGCCGGCGCTGACGTGAACCGCGGGGCTGGTCTGGCGCGCGCCTCGGCAGACGGGCACCTGCAAGTAGTACAAGCACTGCTTGGGGCCGGCGCTGACGTGAACGCGGGGTCGTGCTCCATTGGTATCAGGGGTATAGGGGTAAAAGGAGACTTCATCAGGGGCGAACTCGTCGCCTTAAATCCGCTAGCGGCGGCCTCATACGAGGGGCACCTAGAAGTCGTGAGGGCTCTGCTTGCAGCCAAGGCCGACGTGAACGCGAAGGGCGAACGTGGCCTGACTGCATTAATGTTGTCATCGAAAAGACCCGACGTTATGCAGGCGCTGATTGACGCAGGAGCGAACGTAAATGCCAAGGAGGCAGTTCCAGGTATCTACTACTTGGAGGAGCAGGAACGATACTCTAGGCATAATTCTGGGCCGCCTGCCGGAGGATGCTCGACTCTTGCCATTGCCGCTATGCGAGACTACGCAGGTGCAGTCAGAACACTGCTGGCGGCAAAGGCTTCTGTTGATGCTCCGTGTTATTACGGAGAAACTGCTCTGATGTTGGCATCACGCGAAGGCCATCTGGCAATTGTCAAAATGTTGATTGGCGCAGGAGCCAACATCAACGCCATGAATGATGAAGGTGATACCGTACTGAAGAGCGCTGCGCGGTATGGCAATCTCGATATCGTTCAGGCATTGCTCGCTGCTAAAGTCGCCGTGAACGCCTGTTCTGTCACGGATTTGATGGAAGGTGGGTCCTTGGAAATGCTACGCGCCCTGCTCTCCGCAGGTGCCAATATAAATGCTCGTTGCGACGAGCAGACAGTCCTTGCAGCGGCGGCAGGCGCCGGGCAGTTGGATGTAATGAGAGCTTTGCTGGCTGTTCACGCTGATGTAAATGAAGCTCGGGGTATCGCGCTGAGGAACGCCGTGCAGATGAAGCAGGTCGAGGCAGTGAAGGTTCTGCTCGACGCAGGGGCAAATCCGAACCTTAGGTATGATCGAGGCGAACCTCATTCCACGCCCCTCTCACAATTGGACGACTTTCCTCGCTCGGAACAGGAACGCCAAATCGTAGAACTCTTACGCCACTACGGTGCACACAAGTAATAATGCGCAATGGGGAAAGAGGGCAACCCAAGAGCCAGACGGTAGCGCCAAACTGACCTTCACTCCCGGGTACTATATTTGACCGCATATCCGGCGAATCCATTCGCGCCTATGATCTGCCGGAACGGCCGGGCGAGACTTGGGCGGCTGCCATTGCTGAAGCGGTTCTTAGGAGAGCCGACGCTAATGCTGTAGTCCAGTAAGAAAGGGCACCGCTACGCTGGGCGGCGGTAAACGGCTGCAAGGATATGGTGCAATGGTTATTGGCCAAACAAAGCCAACGCTCGCGTCACTGACATACGCGGTATGACGCCGATGGGCTTGGCAGCCTTGAAAGGCCATCGTGACGTGGCAGAGATGCTTTTGACTAGCGACCCTGGTGCGAACACCAGGGATCACGCCTGTTAAAATGAAAATGAATCGCTAACGACAGGAGAACGCAATATGAGGTTTTGGAGAAAACTGTTCGGCGGACGCTCTATGACACCCATTGCACCAGTGACGCTGCGGCCGGGTTCGCCACTACCTACCGCAGCACGTCAATCAGGAACAGTCGCCCCAACGCCCCTAGGACTCGATGAACAGCTATTACTTGCGATCGAGGCGCAGAATCTAGGCGAGATCAGGTCACTCCTCGCCGCCGGAACCAACGTAGCAAAAAGCCAACAGCCACTAATTCTTTTAGCCATCGAGCCCCGGGTCCTTCGCAGCCAAGGCCAGAACACTATTAAAGTCCTGGAACTCTTGTTGGCTGCCGGAGCGAATATTGATGCGCAGTCTGGCACAAACAATTGGACACCACTTATGATGGCCGCCGTTAACCGTGATCACGAGCTAGTGAAATATTTGATTTTAAATAAGGCCAACACAACACTGAAAGATGCTAACGGCCACACAGTATTCGGCCTTATCCACTCCCTGAACAAGTGGGACCATAACGAGGTGAAATGCGTTCTGGTTCAATCGACAGCGGATGGAAAGGCATGGTTAGAATCCGCCGCAAGCGAGGGGTTTCGTCGAGCCAACACGTTCGATGACAAAGCACCACTTCCTGCGATAGGGGCAGAGACTTCATGGGTGCTGCAAGAAGTCCTAGCATACGGTGAGGATAATCAAGTAAATCAAATTTGTCGATGGGTAGAAAACGGTGGTGACGTAAATTGGAGAGACCTGACCTATGGCTGGACTGTTCTCCATCTTGCGGCTCAATGTGGAAACGAAAAGATGATTCGCTACTTACTCGCGCACGGCGCAAATATCGAAGCCCGTGACAAACGAGACGGAACTCCACTGATGCTAGCGTGCAATGTCGAATTCTCGGCGGTAAAGTTGAGCTCTTCGATTGTGGGGCTCTTGCTGGACAGCGGGGCAAATCCAAACGCCACGGATCGCGATGGCAATACAGCATTGGGCCTGATCCGGCGCTCGCCCGTAGCCGAGGCAGAGAAAATAGCACAGCTTCTAAGTAGCCGCGGGGCTGCAGCCACGCCGGGTAAGGACTCAGCTTGTCCCGAGTGCGGCGCACCTTATTCGGAGGGTATGGCAAAGCGCGGTGTCCATGTTACCTTCAGCGGAGCATTCGCGGAGTTTGCCTGCCTTGAGTGCAATGAGCGACAGCAGGCATCGCTCGAATCGATCGATAAGGCTAAAGGGGCTCAGGTGATGTGTTCGTGCAGGGCGATCGCGTTCGTTCCTCCGTCTGTGTGGTGTAAGGCCTGCGGCCAGGGGTTGTCAAACGGTTGGCAGAGCACGCTACAGAAGGTAAGGTAGGCGCGCTGCTTCTCCATGCATGCTCAGCGACGCTGAGCGGGAACGCTTCCGTTGCCGCGACATCGACGCCAAAAAGGGCGCCAGTTACGCCGTCAATTGGGGCGCCGAGCATTTGAAGATTGGAGACCTAGGAGCCTTGGCCGCGCCTGACCTTCCTGGGATCCCTGACCTGGCTTGGGCGTCATTTCCCTGCCAAGACTTGTCCTTGGCCGACGACTACGTGGAATTGAAGGAGGCGGCGTCGAAGCGTGCCTATTCCGGTGAAGTAGGCAAGTCACGCTAAGTCGTACGCCTTGGCAAGTCTCGGCCAGTCGGCGGTGCGACCGCAATCATCCCGTCGGACGTTTTCGGCTGCTATCGGGCTGCCGTTGCGCGCCCGAATCACCGTCGGGGGGAGCATTGGATTCCCCTGTATAAGACGGTTATGTTTCAGGCCGGGCCAGCCTTCGCCCAACACTTAGGGAGGGGCCGCCGGGGGGAAATTTGTGCCTAATTTGCCTAAAACTGACGTCGCTTCCCGCCACGCAGGATCGTCTTTTTGGTTTTTGGAAAATGCAGTTGGGGCTGCCTAGAAGCGCCGAAAATGCTAACCTGCTGTTGTGCTGAGACTTAACCAAGACGAATCCCTTCTTCGGCACCACTTTACGAGCAAAGCCCCGGAAATCCGGGGCTTTGCTTTTGTTTGCGTGGCTCTCGGCGCCCTCCAGATCGTCGCTTCAGTCCAGCCATCGATGTGCGTCCAGCGCCTGCTGCCAATTGCAAAGCAGGCGAGGCTACCCCAGGCCAAGGTGTAGTCCTTATCAATAGGGGAGTTGCGGCCAAACCGCAGCATACGCGCAACTAAGGCGGTAGAAACAATATATAACTGCGCCTTTTTGATACTTGCGCGTATCTGTGATTTAATTGCGCCTATAGGCGGTTAGTTGCGTCTGTAGACCCATAGGCGCATCCAAAAGAGAGGATACCCCTTGGCAAAGCGCATACCCGAGGAAGCCCTGCGGGCCATCGAGAAGGCTGTGCAACTCCAGCCGGACGGGGCTGATTTGGGAGATATCGCCAGCGTGCTGACGCCACCTGTTCCCAGGAGGACGCTCCAGTATCGGCTCAAGCATCTTGTGGATGCCGGCCGTCTCGCAAAAGAAGGTAAGGATCGCTGGGTAAAATACCATTCGCCCGCGGGCGCCGGGAAAAAGACCCCGCCTGCCTCCGCCAAATCGCCCGAAGGGGAGGATGCGGTTCCTCTTTCTCTCCCCAGCATCGAAATCCGCCGCTATCTCAGACAAAGCATCGCGGCGCGCAATCCGGTCGGCTACAACCGTCCGTTCCTCGACTCGTACCGGCCTAACGCCACATTCTATCTTTCAGAGGCAGAGCGTGCTCACTTGGCGACGGTAGGCAAGCCCGGCTTCGCCGATCAGCCGGCAGGCACCTATGCGAAACACATTCTGAATCGCCTCCTCATCGATCTTTCGTGGAACTCGAGCCGCCTTGAGGGCAACACCTACTCGCTTCTCGATACCAAGCGCCTTATCGAATTGGGGAAGGAAGCCGAGGGCAGGGACCGCCTGGAAGCGCAGATGATCGTCAACCACAAGGACGCGATCGCGTTTCTAGTCAGCGCGGCCGAGGACATAGGCTTCAATCGTTACACCATCCTGAATCTCCACGGCATTCTGGCACAAAATCTCCTGCACGATCCCGCCGCGCCCGGCCGGCTGCGGCATATCGGCGTCGGGATTGAGAAATCCACGTTCCATCCGTTGGAACTGCCGCAGCTGATCGAGGAGTGCTTTAACCAGCTCCTCGCGACAGCGGCTGCGATCGAAGATCCGTTCGAGCAAGCCTTCTTTGCGATGGTGCACCTGCCGTACTTGCAGCCGTTCGACGACGTCAACAAACGCGTCTCGCGGCTGGCCGCCAACATTCCGTTCATCAAGCGTAATCTGTCGCCGCTGTCCTTTACGGACGTGCCACGTTCGCTATACGCCGAAGCCGTTCTGGGCGTTTATGAACTGAACAAAGTCGATCTGCTGAAGGACGTGTTCCTCTGGGCCTATGGGCGTTCCGCGGCGCGGTATGCCGCTGTGAGGCAGTCCCTGGGCGAGCCCGACCCTTTCCGGCTCAAGCACAGCACTGCCTTGCGCCAGATCGTGAGCGATGTGGTGCACGGCCGTATGGACAAAAAGGCGATGTCCGCGTACATCGCTTCCTGGGTGGAGACAAACATCGCGGAAGCCGAGCGGGAACGATTCCGCGAAATGGCCGAGGACGAACTTATGGGCCTGCACGAAGGAAATTTCGCGCGCTATCAGGTAAGGCCGAGCGAATTCGCAGCTTGGCAGAAAGTCTGGACCGGCAAGACGACAAACGTCGAAAACTGAAACTGCGGTGCCGGTGTCGCGGAAAGTCAAACACCTTCACCGGCGGTACTGGAATCTGAGGTTTGAACGGTTGACGCCCGGCTTTGGTCCGCTTAGAGCTGTACCTGACAGCGTTTTGCGACGCCCTCATTTTTGAACCAGAGCAAAGCCTTCTTCTTAATCTGGCAGAACTTGCGGACGTCCTGCTCAAAGGTTTCACAATCGGCAACCATTTCAATGATGTCGCCCTTCTGCAGTTTCATCGACTCGGTCAGCATGATCAGGGTTGGTTGCGGGCATTTCTGGCCACAGGCATCAATCGTCTTTACCATAACTTCAACTTCCTCTCACTTCACGGGCTCAGAGCTGCACTTGGCAGCGTTTTGCAGCGCCTTCGATTTTGAACAACAGCAAAGCCTTCTTCTTGATTTGGCAGAACTGGCGGACATCTTTCTCAAACGTATCGCAATCGGCAACCATTTCGATGATGTCGCCTTTCTGCAGTTTCATTGACTCGGTAAGTAACATCAGAGTAGGCTGCGGGCATTTCTGGCCGCGAGCATCGATCGTCTTAACCATTTACTTCTCTCCTGCTGCTCCCACTTCCCGCGGTTGCGTAATCGACGGCGACCGGAGTGTAGGGCGCAACGCCGCCAGGCCGTGAATGCCGGTTAGCCTACGGTCTCAATAGATATCGGCGCTCCCACCGAAAGCTATAGATTGTTTAAAAAAATTAACCTAATGTTCTGCCTCCACATTCCGATTATCCAATGGTGGACTTATCCAAGCTCGCAGCTGCGCAGGGAAAGGCACTTACCTCAAGTTATGCCGGAAAAACCTAAGCTGGCCATGTACTGGGCGTCCTCCTGCGGGGGATGCGAAGTCGCACTCGTAAATCTGCACGAAAGACTACTCGAGGTGGATGCGAGTTTTGATTTCGTGTTTTGCCCCTGTCTACTCGATACCAAAGTCCACGACGTGGAAGCGATGCCCGATGGCAGCATTGCGGTTACGCTGTTTAATGGCGCTATCCGCAGCGATGAGAATGTCGAGATGGCGAAGCTGTTGCGCCGCAAGTCGCAACTGTTGATCGCTTTTGGCGCTTGCTCGGTAGCCGGGGCCGTTCCCGCGCTGAGCAACCTCCATCCTCCCAGTGAGCAAATGCCGGCGAACTATTTGCAAGGACCAACCGTGGAGAACCAGGCGGGAACGCTTCCCCAGAAGCGAACGGTTGTACCGGAAGGAATCCTGGAGTTGCCGGTTTTGCTCCCCACCGTCCAAACTCTGGCGCAGACCGTCGCCGTTGACTACTCCATGCCGGGATGCCCACCGGAAACCCACCAAATCTGGAACGTCCTGGAGACGTTGATTCAGGGCAAGACCCTGCCGCCGCCCGGTAGCGTACTCGGTGCGGGTTGCTCCGCCGTCTGCCAGGAGTGCTCCCGCAAGAAGGAAAGCAAGACAATTACAAAATTCTATCGGACCTATGAAATAGTTCCCGATCGTGAGACCTGTCTGCTCGAGCAGGGAATCGTGTGCATGGGAATCGCGACGCGAGACGGATGCGGCGCGCTGTGCCCCGCCGTGAATATGCCTTGTACCGGGTGTTATGGTCCTCCCGAAGGAGTGCTGGATCAGGGAGCCAAGATGGTGGCCGCCTTAGGCTCAGTCCTGGATATGGGGGGTTATCAAGGTATGACCGAAGCCCAATTGATAGAAGCCACCGACGCCATTCTGGACTCCCTGCCGGATCAGGCCGGCACATTTTACCGCTACAGTCTGGGGCAATCGCTACTGAGGAGATCTCGATGAGCAGGCGCATCAGTATCGATCCCATCACGCGCCTGGAAGGACACGGGAAGATCGAAATCTTCCTTGACGATCAGGGCGAAGTAGCCAACGCCTATCTGCAGGTTCCGGAGCTGCGTGGATTTGAGCAGTTTTGCCGGGGCCGGGCGGCGGAGGAAATGCCCGTCATCACCAATCGCATTTGTGGAGTCTGTCCGGAAGCGCATCATATGGCTTCGGCGAAGGCGCTCGACCAACTGTTTGGCGTCGATCCTCCGGTGGCTGCGAAAAAATTACGCGAACTGTTTTACATGGCCTTCTTCGTCACTGATCATACAACGCATTTCTATGCGCTAGGCGGGCCGGACTTCGTGGTGGGCCCGGACGCACCCCCGGCGGAGAGAAACATTTTAGGCGTGGTTCGCAAGGTGGGTCTCGATGTGGGCAAGCAGGTGATCGAGTGCCGGGCCAGAAATCATCGCGTCATCAAGATGCTCGGAGGGCGCGAAATCCATCCCGCCGCCGCCCAGCCCGGCGGCTGGAGCAAGCCGCTGGCGGAGGCCGAACGGCAACAGATCGAAGAGATCGCACGCCAGAACATTGAGTTCGCGCTCTTCTCCCTGAACCTCTTCGATACCATTGTCCTCGCCCATCCCGCATATCGCGAGATGATCGAGGGCGACACCTACCTACACCGGACCTATTACATGGGCACGGTGAACGAAAAAAACCAGCTCAACTTCTACGATGGGAAAATCCGGGTGATCGACCCGGAGGGCGGAACGTTCCTCGAGTACCACCCCAACGATTATGCCAGCCATATCGCCGAACACGTAGAGCCCTGGACGTACATGAAGTTTCCCTACCTGCGGAAGAAGGGATGGAAGGGCTTTGTCGACGGAATGGACAGCGGCGTGTATTGTGCCACTCCGCTTTCGCGCTTGAACGTCTCGGAGGGCCTGGCTACGCCCAGGGCGAATGAACAATTTGAGCGTTTCTTTACCACCTTCGGAAAAAAGAAGATCGGCAAACGTTACGAGCCGGTGCATCATCGCATGGCAACGCACTGGGCCCGCCTCATCGAACTGTTGTATGCCGCCGAACGGATGCTGGAACTGGCGACCGATCCCGAGATCACCTGTCCGGAGGTGCGCAATATCCCCACTGGAATTACGGGGGTTGGCATCGGTTCGGTGGAAGCTCCGCGCGGTACGCTGACGCACCATTACTGCACCGATGAGCGGGGGATCCTCACCAAGGTCAATCTGATCGTTGGCACTACCAACAATCACGCTGCCATGTGCATGTCGGTACGCAAGGCCGCCGAAGAACTCATTCATGGCGACCGGGTCGATTCCGGGCTGCTGAACCGCATAGAAATGGCCTTTCGCCTATACGATCCGTGCATGTCCTGTGCCACGCACTCGCTGCCGGGAACCATGCCCCTGATCGTCAATATCAGGAACGCCAAGGCCGAACTGATGCGCTCCATCCGGCGCGAGGAGTAACGGACGATGGCCACCATCATCATTGGCATCGGAAATCCGGTTTTGACCGACGACAGCGTGGGACTGAAGATCGTGCAACACATTGCCGAATTGCTGCCTCCCACCAGCGGCATTGCTGTGCGCAAACTCCACGTTGGCGGCATCGGTTTAATGGAAGCCATGGCCGGCTACGATCGGGCTATCCTTGTGGACGCTATATGCACGCCCGGGGGCGTTCCGGGAACCGTGTACTCGCCCACGGTGGATGACTTGTTTCATACCAGAAATACCTGTTCCACGCATGACGCCAATCTCGACGTGGCACTTGAACTCGGCAGACTCGCCGGCCTGCATCTGCCCTCCCGAATCCGCATATGGGCCGTGGAGGCCGGCGATGTCACCTCTTTTGGCGAGCGACTCACGGAAGCAGTACAACCAGCCGTGCCCCTCGTCGTGGAGCACATCCTGCACGATCTCGGCGACGAATTGGGCCAGGCCGGCAAATCCGGAGAATGCGCATGAAGATAGCAGTCTATTTTTGCCAGTGCGGAACCAATATATCCGAACGTATTGACCTGCGGCGGCTGACGGCGAAACTGGCGGGAACTCCGGACCTTGCCTACGTGAAGCCGGTCGATTTCTTATGCGCGGAAGATGGCAAGCAATTCCTGCAACAGGACCTGATTGCGGAGCGGCCGGACCGGGTGGTGGTAGCCGCCTGCTCTCCCCGCGAGTACGAAAAGGCTTTCATGCAGGTGCTGGCGAGCGCCGGCATGAACCCTTACTTTCTGCAGATGGTAAACATCCGCGAACACGTGGCCTGGGTAACGCCCGATCCGGAGCAAGCCACGGCGAAGGCGGCGACGATGATTCGCGGCGCTTTGGCCCGAGTCGCATTGCACCAACCGCTGGAGATACGGGAGATCGAGGCCAACCCGGCGGTACTGGTGATTGGCGGCGGCCCGGCGGGATTGCAAGCGGCCCTCGCCTTGGCGGAGGCGGGACGCAAGGTTGTACTGGTGGAGAAATCGCCGGTACTGGGTGGCCTGCCGGTGCGCTTTGAGGAGCTGTTTCCCAATCTGGAGTGTGCTCCCTGCATGCTGGAACCGCTGTTGGGCGAACTGGTAAACGGCGACCAAGCCGAGAATGTCGAAATCCTCACCCTGGCCCAGGTAGCCGGCATCACCGGATATCTCGGGAACTTTGCCGTACAGATACAGCAGGAGCCCCGTTATGTGGACACGGCTGCATGCATCGGCTGCGGGCTTTGCATCCCTCCCTGCCCGGTAACTACCGGCAATGAATTCAACTATGGGCTCAGCCAAAGAAATGCCATAGCGATGCCTTTTCCCGGCGCGATGCCCAATGTTCCCTTTCTGGACGCATCGGCGTGCCTGCGCGGAAAAGACGAAGCCTGCCAACTCTGCCGGGATGCGTGTCCGGTGGAGGGGACAATCCAATTTGAGGATCAACCCAAACTAATTGCGCGCAATGTGGGCGCCATCATCATTGCCATTGGTTCCGCGCAATACGATTGCAAGAATCTGCCGGGATTGCGATATGGGGAACTCGAGGACGTTTATACGAGCCTTGAATTCGAGCGCCTGTTGGCCTCGAACGGTCCCACCGGGGGCGCGGTGGTGACGAAAGCGGGAGAGCCTCCGGAAAGCGTGGCCATCGTACATTGCGTCGGCAGCCTGGACAGCCAGCATAAGCCTTATTGCTCCGGCATCTGCTGCCAATATGCCTTCAAGTTCAATCACCTGCTGGAAACCAAACTTCCCGAAACCAAAGTCCACCATTTCTACCGGGAGTTGGTGATGCCGGGCAAGGAGGAGTTCGCACTCCATGAGCACATTGCGCACAGTCCCAACACTACCCTGACTCGTTATTCCGAAATCGCGAGTTTGCAGGTCCGCGAGCAAGACGGAAAGAAGGTGGTGGAGTGCGTTGAAGCTGGGAACGCGGGCATCCTGCCCGCTCCGGAATGCGGGCAGGATGCCCGCGCACCCAGGGGCGACAAGAGGGTCGTTACTGCCGACATGGTTGTGCTCTGTCCCGCCGTAGTTCCGGCTTCGGATTCGGCGAGGCTGACCGGCGTGCTGGGCATCACGCGCGACCAGTTTGGCTTCCTGCAGGAGTTGCATGGCCGGTTGCATTCGACTTCGAGCAAGGTCAAGGGCATATACCTGGCCGGCACATGCCAGGCGCCTATGGACGTGCAGAAAACCATCAGTCAGGCGATGGCGGCGGTAGGCTGTGTGTTGTCGGAGCTAGTCCAGGGGAAGCGATTGCAGGTGGAGCCCATTACCGCCAGCGTCGATGAGCAAAAATGCTCCGGGTGCAGAATCTGCGCCACCATTTGTCCCTACCATGCGATCAATCATCCCTCGGGCGGCCACAGCGAAGTCAATGCTCTGCTTTGCCATGGTTGTGGAACCTGCGTTGCAGGTTGTCCCACCGGAGCGATCCAGGGAAATCACTTCAGCAACGAACAAATTCTCGCGGAGTTGAAGGCGGTCCTCCAATGACACCGTTTGAACCCAAAATCGTCGGCTTCTTGTGCAACTGGTGCTCGTATGCGGGCGCCGACAAGGCCGGCGTGGCCCAGACTGCGTATCCGCCCAACGTTCGCATCATTCGCGTCATGTGCAGCGGCCGAGTCGATCCGCAATTCGTATTGCAGGCCTTGCACGAGGGAGCGGATGGAGTGCTGATCCTGGCCTGTCATGCCGGCGATTGCCACTACGACGAAGGAAACTATCGCGCCACCCAGCGCCACCGCATGTTGTTACAGTTGTTGCGGCAGTTTGGAGTCGAGGAAGAGCGTTGCCGCTTCGACTATGTCTCAGCGGGAGAGGGCGATAAATTCGTGCAGGTGGTCACGGACTTTGTCGCGGCGCTCAAGGCTTTTGGACCTTTTCGCCGCCTCCCCGGCGAGGCAGCGGCGCCGGCAGCCACCGCTCAAGACTGCGCACCCGAATGAACGGCGAAGAAAACCGAAACGGTGGAGTGTAAGATACGGTGACGGGCGCGGCCTATGCACGAACTCTCGATTGCGCTGAACATCGTCGATGGGGTTCTGGAAGAAGCCAAGCGGCACGGGTGCACGCAGGTAGGGGCGGTACACTTACGCCTGGGGCCACTGTCCGGTGTCGATCCCAACGCCCTCTTGTTTGCGTATCCGATGGCCTGTGAAGGTACCATTCTGGAAAACTCCCGCCTTGAAATAACCGCGGCGGAAAGCAATGAACTCGAGATTACCGCCTTCGAAACCGTCGAGAAGGAAGATGAGGTCCGCGAATGAGCCAGGAGCCGCGGCTGATTGAAGTAAGGCGCAAGGTGCTGAAGGAAAATGATCTACTGGCGCGCGCCTTGCGCGAGCGCTTCCGGCAGGCCGGGGTGTGCGTGATCAGCTTGGTTTCCAGTCCCGGCGCCGGCAAGACCACCTTCCTCGAACGCGTGCTTACGGAGCTGCGGCCCCGCTATCGCGTGGCGGCCCTGGTCGGTGATCTCGCCACGGAGAACGATGCCCTTCGCCTGGCGCGTTCACAGGCGCCGGTACGGCAGATCACCACTGGGACCATATGCCACCTTGACGCCGGCATGGTTGAGCGCGCCCTCGAAGGATGGCAACTCGATCAACTCGATTTCCTCTTCATCGAGAACGTGGGCAATCTCGTTTGCCCGTCGAGCTACGATTTGGGCGAGAACTTACGGCTGGTCCTGCTCTCCACGACGGAAGGCGAAGATAAGCCGTTGAAATACCCGACCATTTTCAATACCGCCGACGTTGCCGTGATCACCAAGATGGACCTTGCCGCCGCCGTCGAATTCGACCTGGCGGCGGTGCGCGCCAATATAAATCACGTCCGTCCCGGTATGCGGATTCTGGAAATCTCCGCCAAGACTGGTTCGGGAATGCAGTCGCTGCTGGAATACTTGTTTTCACAACGTCCCGTGTCTCCCCCTGAATAGGTTTGCATGAGTTCCTTTGATTACGGCATTCCAGAGGCGTTTTTCTTGTAGCGCGGTTGTCGGCCCAGGGTCCTCTAGCCGGAAAGCATGATCATCTAGCCCCGCTGGCATGATCCTCTTGCCGGCGCGCATTTTCAACTAGCCCGTAGCCCGAATCATTCATCAGAGAGTCTGGGAAGGTTTCGGAGGATGCCGAAATTTCACGGTTTTCTACTGCTGCCGCCACCCTTCGCGGGGCCGCCCCCAAGGGTTTCGGAAGCTAACCACGAAATACACGGAAAACACGAAAACAAACCGGGTTCGGTGAGCCCGGCGGCCAGAAGGAAGTTCTGGAAGGTGCCCGCGTGTGTGTCCCTGACCCCGCCTTAATCCGGTCCGTTTGCGGGAAGCTCGGCAAGTGAATAACTGGTACTGCGCCCGCCTCCAGAATTCCGCACGAGTATGCCGTGGTTTACAAGGGTCGCAATGTCGCGTAGCGCGGTGTCGTGAGAACTCCTGGTCAGACTCGCCCATTTTGATGTGGTCAGCTTTCCCTCGAATCCATCAAGCAGGCGATTTAGCACTTTGCGTTGGCGCTCATTCACGGGAAATTGTCCCCAGGCTTCCCAGAAGCGGGCTTTTGAAAGCACGGCGGCGAGTATGGTTTGCGCCCCGTCGATGGCACGACCAAGACAGCCCAGAAACCATTCCACCCAGGCGGTGACGTCCATCGTTCCTTTTTGCGTCTGTTCAAGGATTTCGTAATAAGCGGCCCGCTCCTGCCGGATCTGGGCCGACATGCTGTAAAACCGCTGCGAAGTTTTCTCCGATCGCGCCAACGCCAGATCGGCGATCGCCCGGGCGATGCGCCCGTTGCCATCGTCGAAAGGGTGAACGGTGACAAACCACAAATGACCAATGGCAGCTTTTACGACCCACTCGGGCTCGGTATTCTCGTTGAACCAATTGAGAAAAGCGGACATCTCTTGCGCGGTCCTACCGGCCGCCGGCGCTTCGAAATGAACTCGCTCGCGGCCGATCAGGCCCGAGACTACCCGCATGGCGCCGTCGTGGTCGTCGCGCCAAGTGCCGACGCTAATGCGAGTCATGCCGCTCCGTCCGGCCGGAAACAGCGAGGCGTGCCAAGCGAACAGACGCTCCTCGGTAAGCGGTTGTTGGTAGTTGCGGGTCGCGTCCAGCATCATCTCCACGACCCCTTCCACGTCCCGATCAACGGGCTTAAAACCACCGATGTCTATGCCCAGACGGCGAGCGATGGAGGAACGGACTTGTTCGGCGTCCAGTTTCTCGCCTTCAATTTCACTGCTCTGCAGCACATCCTCGGTTAAGGTGCGGAGCACGGCCTCCTGGCGCATGCTGAATCCCAGGGCCTCCATGCGGCCCAACAGACGACCCTGTTCGTGCCGGACGACGGTAAGCCGTTCCACGAGTTTTTCCCGATCCCACTGGAAATGGGGCCACTCCGGCAGGCTATGGATATAGCTGTTCAATCTTCCGCAGCCTTTCAGGGGATTAGCTCGCACAATCTACGCATGGTACGCGTAGATTATAGCGCCAATTCTACGCATAGCGCAATGACATTCTACGCATCTAGCGCGTCGATTCAATAGCCTCGGGGATGCCGTGACCGCGAATCCGCTCCGAACCGTATCGGGCCATAATGCCTACGATGAGCGCTCCAAGCACGGGCACGACGATCTCCCACCCGCCCAGCCGGTTGTTGGCGGGCGAAACCAGCACCGTCCCCCAGCGCTGAAAAAAGAAGAGATTGGTGAAAATGCCAATGAGTCGTAACAAGGCGAGAGCGACAAACGCGCTGAAGATACCAATACCGACAGCCAAGCCGGAGATCGGAAGGATGCCCCAGGTAGCGGTGAAGTCCCCCAACTGCTGGGCGGTGTCCTCGTTACGGCGTCTGCCGAGGAGGCTGGTAATTCTCTTCCGCATGGCTGTCATCGATCGTCTGACCCAGCTCTGTTTGATGTTAGCTTGGGCCACCTAGATGCGACCACAGAAATCACGAAGATATCCGGTTCTTGCTTATTGCAGGTTTTCCGCGACATCCAGAGTATCGCGCACTTGGCGTGCGAGCCTGCGCAGGCTAAACGGCTTTTGCAGGAAGGCGTTGCCCAATTCGTGAATACCGTGTCGCAATACCGCATCCTCGGTATGTCCGGACATATAGATCGTCTTCAGACCGAGGCGCAGGCTTCCCAGCACCTGCGACAACTCCCTTCCGCTGATTTTGGGCATCACCAAGTCGGTGATCAGCAGGTCGATGGGCTCCTCAACTTGAGCCGCCAAGGAAAGCGCCTGCTGCCCGGAACCGGCCGCCAAAATCTTATACCCCAATGACTGCAGGAATTCACAAACCGCATTTCGCAGGGACTCTTCATCCTCGGCCACCAATATAGTCTCCGTTCCGCCCAGGCACGCTCCCGCCTCCGGCGAAGACTCAGTCGAAATCGCCCCGCGCACTCTGGGCAGATAGACTGTAAAGCGGGCCCCCTGTCCCAGTTCGCTGTCTACCCACACGTTGCCGCCGCTTTGCTTCACAATCCCGTAGACCGTGGCCAGGCCCAACCCTGTCCCGGTGGGGGATGTTTTGGTCGTAAAGAAGGGCTCGAATATCTGCTCCTGCACCTCCTTGCTGATGCCGATGCCCGTATCGGCAACCGACACACTCACATATTGCCCCGGCACCACGAACGGAGGCGCTTCTCCGGTGTGCGCTTCATTGATGGTGACATTTTCCGTCGCGATCGTAAGCGTGCCACCTTGCGGCATGGCATCGCGGGCATTTACGCAAAGGTTCATCAGGACCTGAACGATCTGATCCGAGTCAGCCTCTATCGCCCAGAGTGGGTCCGCCGGCCTTACCTGGACTTCAATATCCTCCCCAATGATTCGCTCTAACATCTTCGAGGTCTCATCGATCAGCGAATTCAGGTCGAGCACGACGGGGCAAAGAATCTGCTTGCGGCCGAAGGCCAATAGCTGCCGCGTGAGGCTGGCTGCGCGATCGGCAGCCTTCAGGATCTCCTGGGTATTTCTTCGCAGAGGGGCGTGCGTCGGGAGGGCGTCTTGCAACATCTCCGTATAGCCTTGGATGACCGTAAGCAGATTATTGAAATCGTGGGCCACGCCACCGGCCAGCCGGCCCACGGCTTTCATCTTTAGCGCGTGGAGAAGCTGTTGCTCGAGGACCTTCCTCTTGTCTTCTTCCCGCTTGCGCTCGCTGATGTCGCGGGCAAACACGATCGCACCGTTCCGCTCTTGGAAGCTGAATGGTATCGCTGTTACCTCCACATCCAATTCCGTGCCATCCAGGCGGAGATATCGCTCTTCCAGAAAGGGTACCGGCTTTCGCTCTTCCGCAACTTGACGAGCGCGCTCGCTCGCAGCAGTACGGCTGTCCGGGTGGATTCTCTCCAGAACCGTTTGGCCCACGATTTGCTCCGCCTGCTCCGCTCCGAACAAAGCCAGCGCGGCGGGATTGAGATACCGAAATAGCCCGTCTGTATCGATGAACATGCCCACGGGTGCACTCTCGACGACATTGCGGAAGCGTTGCTCGCTCTCACGCAGCGACTGCTCGGTCCGCTTGCGCTCCGTGACGTCGATGAAGGTCGCCAGAACCTTATCTCCCATGGTGATGCCGGAGACTTCAACGATACGCACCTCTCCGTTTTTGCAGGTTATGTTAGCCTCGGTCGGCTTGATGTCCCGGCCTTCGGCAATGGAAACCCGGACAACCGTCTCCCACGTATCGATGGCCCACTGGCGGTATTCTGGGTCGGGATAAGCGCGTTGCCACCATTCGGAGACCGTGGGAACATCCTCGGCGGTGTAGCCGAATACGCTCACGAAGCGTTGGTTTCTGAAGGTGATGGCGCCATCCTCGGTCACGAAAGCCAAGGGCAGGGGCGCCATCTCCAGAAGTTTCCGAAAGCGCTCCTCGCTTTCGCGCAGGGACTGCTCCGTCCGCTTGCGCTCCGTGATGTCCCGCAAAAAACAAACAAAATGTCCGCCCTCGGTGTCTTGAAACGTGACGCTGCACTCTACGTCGAGAACCCGACCATCTTTGCGGCGGTGCTGAGTCTCAAAGCGGTCGCATCCTTGCTGGACGACTCGCCGGATGTGATCCACGACCTCCTGCTCACTCTCCAGTAACTCCAGGTCTGCCACTCGCATCTGGAGCAACTCCTCTCGCGCATATCCCGACATGGTGCAATACGCGTTGTTCACTTCGAGAAGTTTTCCGGTGGTGTCGATTAGATAGAAAGCTTCGTGGGTGGTCTGCAAGACGGTTCGCAACTGCTGTTCCCGTTCCTGCAGCGCCGTTTCTGCCCGGTTACGTTCGCTATGGTCGATGAATTTGCCCACGGTCATCCTGAACTCCGCCGCTCTCCTCGACTTCCAAGCTGTGAGATATAGGCATTACAACATTTCTGTTCGAGCCGTTGGAAGATGATTGGGATCGATATTACGCCACCACCGACACTTTCCCGGTTTCGCTGCGTGCGGGCTTTACGCTGATTTCCACATCTTGCCCAAGGGCGGTGAGAAAATCCATGAGCCGCTCGACGGAGAAGCTTCCGGCGCGGTTGCGCATTAACGTCGAGACATGCGGCTGCTTGATGCCGAGAATCTTGCCGGCTTCGGCCTGCGTCAAATCGCGCCGCTTGATAATACGGTATATCTGTAGCGTGAGCTTCGCCTTCAGCAGTTCCTGTTCCGGATGAGGCAGGCCCAGATCTGCAAAAACATTGCCGTTGCTCTTTTTCCCCGCAACGGATTCTGCCACCTTTTTCGTAGCCATTTTATTTCCGCCCTCCCCTGTGTATACGCGGCATAAAGAGCGTAGCCAATATCCCGTTGAACCTCCCGTGGGAAGCTGCGCACGTCTCTGCGGCTGCAACCGAGCCAAATTACGGGACGATCTGCCTCAATCATCTATACGAAAATACGTCTACTTGTATATCCTGTCAATGAGAGATGGCATTGCGCCTCGCCACTCGCGACTAGCCACTCACCGCGATTTCCGCGCCGTCGCCAGCGTGGGGACCCAGGCCCTTGCACCCCGAGTTCGTGATTTGGCGTCCACCGCAAGGGCAACGCCGTTGCCGCGACGTGAATCGTAACCGACATTCATTTCAGCCAGTGTTTGCGTCTCGCGCGGGACGCCGGGGTTTTCCAAATGTCGCGACCGATCAACTACGAACGCCGCTGCTTCTTGGGCACTGCGGCCATGACTATGGCCGCCGCCCAGCTCGGCATCCTTGGTTCCGTGGACGCGTAATAGGGAGTCCGCGCGGGCAAGGAACGGCTGCGATTGTTGGCTTACTTGCAAATTGCGGAGTGTGCGCCAAAATTCAGAGTACACGGATGATGGATGTCGGCGCCATGTTTGCGGCATAGTCCATCGGTCACTTTGGTTTGTTCAGGCCCTGAAGTTTGAGTGGGAGGGTCAACCTGTTTTCAATCTGCTGCTGCCGGTGACGCAGTGGCACTCCCTCGCCAGTCGTCGCGCCTCGCCCTTTTTCTTTGCCCAGGGCGCTTGCAAGTATTAGAATCCTGCGCATAGCTCTCACCGCAAAGGACCTCATCCTGGTTGCCGCGGTGGTTGAGTTCGCCAGAAGTGGATTCCGCTGGGACGAGCACGACAATCTGCGCGCGGGTACGGACAATAGCCATGAGTGAACAGATCAGCGTTGGCGTAAAGGTGAAGCAGTTGCGGGAGTCCCGCTCCTTGAGCGGGGAACAATTGGCAGAGCGTAGTTCGCTGCCGCTGCCGCTCATCGAACAGATTGAGACCGGTGGGTTGATCCCGGGTCTTTCTCCGCTGCTCAAGATCGCTCGGGCGCTCGGTGTGCGTCTGGGCACATTTCTCGATGGCGAGGAACAGGCGGGTCCTGTAATCTCTCGCCGGCATTGCCTGGCCAAGGCGCCGCGCTTCGCCGGCGGTACGCGGGCGGATCGCGCGGGCATGGACTTCCACGCGCTCGCGCCGGGCAAGACCGGACGGCACATGGAGCCGTTCATCGTGGACGCCCATCCCAACGCGGACGTACAGCTCTCCACCCATGAGGGCGAGGAACTGCTCTATATTCTGGAAGGTCGCGTGGAGTTGCTATACGGTAAGGAGTCCTACACGCTGGAGGTTGGAGACAGCGTCTATTACGATTCGGTAGTGCCTCACCAGGTTCGTGCCGTTGAGGCGCCCGCCAGGCTTCTGGCCGTGGTTTACGCACCTTTCTGAGCGCGGAGAATTCATGCCGGACTTTATCGAACAGACTCTAGGCGGGTGCCTGGAAACCCAGGCGCAAGAGCATCCCAGCCGCGAATTCATCGTCTATCCGGATCGCGATTTGCGCTGGACCTACCAGACCTTCAACGCCCGCGTGGACGCCATGGCTAAGGGCTTCCTGGCCATGGGACTGAAGAAGGGCGATAAGGTTGGCATCTGGGCCACCAACGTACCGGACTGGTTCACCGTGTTCTTCGCCACGGCGAAGATTGGAGTGGTGGCCGTCACCGTCAACACCAACTACAAGCTGCACGAACTGGAATACCTGATTAGGCAGTCGGACATTACCACGCTGTGCCTGGTGGATGGCTTCAAGGACAGCGATTACGTTCAGATGATTTACGAACTGGTGCCCGAGCTGAAGGATGCGCAGCGCGGCCAGTTGAAGAGCGCCAAGTTTCCCTGCCTGAAAAACCTGGTCTTCCTGGGGCCACAAAAGCATCGCGGCATGTTCAATACGGCCGAGGTGCTGCTGCTGGGGGAGAACGCGGACGGCGCGGCCCTGGAAGCCATTCGCCCCACGCTGCACTGCCACGAAATCATCAACATGCAGTACACGTCGGGCACCACGGGCTTCCCCAAGGGCGTAATGCTGACGCATTACAACATCCTGAACAACGGCTTTTCCATCGGCGAGTGCATGAAGTTCACCGGAGAGGACCGGCTCTGTCTGACGGTGCCGCTGTTCCATTGCTTTGGCATGGTACTGGCCCTGCTGGCCATCATCAGCCATGGCGCCACCCTGGTGGTCTGCGAGCAATTTGATCCGCTGCTGGTGCTGGCTTCGGTGCATAAGGAACGCTGTACGGCCCTGCACGGCGTGCCCACCATGTTTATCGCCGAGCTGAACCATCCCATGTTCAAGATGTTCGACCTCAGTTCGCTGCGTACGGGCATCATGGCGGGCTCGCCCTGTCCCATCGAGATCATGCGTCGCGTCGTAAACGAGATGCACATGTGCCAGATTACGTCCGTGTATGGCCTTACCGAGACCTCTCCGGGCATGACCCAATCCCACGCCGACGATCCTCTGGAGGTCAAGGTGGGCACCGTGGGCCGCGAACTGCCGGGCATCGAGGTGAAGGTCTGGAACCCCGAAACGCGTCAGGATTGTGCCATCGGCCAACCCGGCGAGATGTGCTGCCGTGGGTACAACGTCATGAAGGGCTATTACAAACTGCCCGAAGCCACCGCCGAGGTGATCGATGCCGAGGGCTGGCTGCACTCCGGCGACGTGGGGATCAAGGACGAGAACGGCAATTACCGCATCACCGGACGCATCAAGGACATGATCATCCGCGGGGGCGAGAACATTTACCCCAAGGAGATTGAGGACTTCCTCTACCAGATGCCCCAGATCAAGGATGTGCAGGTGGCGGGCGTGCCTTCCGAGAAATACGGCGAGGAGGTAGGCGCCTTTGTCATCCTCCAGGAAGGAAAACAGGTCACCAGTGAGGAAGTAGCCGATTTCTGCCGCGGCCAGATCGCACGCTTCAAGATTCCGAAATATATCTTCTTCGTGGATAGCTTCCCCATCACCGGCAGCGGCAAGATTCAGAAGTTCAAACTGCGCCAGATGAGTCTGGAGCTGATGGAGAAATACGGCTACACGCGCACCTAGTAAATCATCCCGATGGTGGCCAACCAAGTCTCCACTAGCTGAGGCCATCTTGTCGCCGGAAACTTCGTGCGCCGCAGACCAAACGCATGCCCGCCTTGGGCATACAAATGCATTTCCACGGGAACTCCGGCCTTCTTCAACTCAGCGTAGTAACTCAGCGAGTCCTCTACACGGTCCACATGGTCATCTTCATTCTGTAGCAAGAACGTAGGCGGTGTCTGGCGATTGATATGAGTACCAATATCTGGATTCAACGCAAAACTATTGTCCGCAAGCGACAGGTGCCCCGGATAGATGGCAACGGCAAAATCCGGGCGGCAGCTTTCTCTGTCGGCAGCATCGACAGCGGGATACAAACGATGCTCAAAATGCGTGCTCATCGCCGCCACCAGATGTCCACCCGCCGAAAACCCGAGCACTCCAATCTTGTGCGGATCGATGTGCCACTCGGCGGCGTGAAAGCGCACCAGTCCCAACGTTCTTTGCGCATCTTCCAACGCCATCGGTGATTTCGGATATGGACCCGATTTCGGATACCGCTCCGACGGGTCACCCGGCACGCGGTACTTCAATAACACGCAGGTGATCCCCTTGGACGTCAGCCAATCACAGGCCTCCGTGCCTTCCAGATCGATGGCCAGAATCTCATAGCCCCCGCCAGGAAACACGATGACCGCGGCGCCTGTATTCTTTTCCTTTGGCGAATAGACCGTCATCGTAGGCCGCGACACGTTGCCCACGTAGGCCCACGTCTTGCCAGCAACCAGCCGGGTGTCCGTCACCATGGTCTCCGGGCCCGTAACCGGCGGCGCATCCGGCACTGCTCCCGGCCATATTGGCACTTGCGCATGTCCCGGGGATGGCTGCCAGCCGGGCGTCTGTGCGCTCAGACCGCTAGACACAAACACAAGACATAGAGCAACGATCAAAGGCTTCATCACAATCCCCTAGAACAGGATAGAGCATGACGAACTCTGGCCGGGTGGGACATTTCGTTCTTGCCCCGAATTCTGTCCGGACTGTCCGTGATCAGGGAGTAAGGGACGGCGGCGGGGACTGCGCCGCGCCAGTCGACTATGGAGATTAATCTGGGCTGCGGGGAGCCACATTTTGGCAAAGCTCCCTTTTGCGCCCAAGTGCCAAGACGCGGCGAGCGTAGCGCAGGCGCCCCCGCCTGCGGGCCCTATCGCCCTTTCACATACACCCAGGGCCATCCGCGTAAACCGGCGTGCCGTGCATTGTCCAGA